>Ga0209188_1000086_pt1 | contig 107151 bp, 87 predicted proteins | sample C_130625_EF_Meta_FD_187307 | JGI IMG/M metagenome (GOLD analysis project Ga0209188, IMG submission 187307) | Freshwater microbial communities from Lake Croche, Canada to study carbon cycling - C_130625_EF_MetaG (SPAdes) (version 2) | ecosystem: Environmental > Aquatic > Freshwater > Lake...
CCACCTCTCATTTTCTTACCTGTTCTTCTTTTACCTCCTTTTTTGGAGGATTTTTTTGATTTGTGGCGTTTTCCTCCTTCTTGAGCGCCCGGGTTATTGTTCCCTCCTTTTCTGCTTATTTTTTTGAGCTTCTCTTGGAGGATTTCTTGGATGAGCGGCGTCTCTTTCCACCAGGCATGTTGGCAGGTACTTCACCTCCCTTTCTGGATCCCTTCTTTGATCCCTTCTTGGATGAGCGGCGTCTGCGTCCACCAACAGCTACTTCACCTCCCTTTCTGGATCCCTTCTTTGATCCTTTCTTGGATGAGCGGCGTCTGCGTCCACCAACAGCTACTTCACCTCCCTTTCTGGATCCCTTCTTTGATCCTTTCTTGGATGAGCGGCGTCTGCGACCTCCAGGGAGGTTGGCTGGTACATCACCTCCCTTTCTGGATCCCTTCTTGGATGAGCGGCGTCTCTTTCCTCCGGGCATGTTGGCTGGTACATCACCTCCCTTTCTGGATCCCTTCTTGGATCCCTTTTTGGATGAGCGGCGTCTGCGACCTCCGGGCATGTTGGCTGGTACATCACCTCCCTTTCTGGATCCCTTCTTGGATCCCTTCTTGGATGAGCGGCGTCTGCGACCTCCGGGGAGGTTGGCAGGTACATCACCTCCCTTTCTGGATCCCTTCTTGGATCCCTTCTTGGATGAGCGGCGTCTGCGACCTCCGGGGAGGTTGGCGGGTACATTTCCTGGGAGATTTGCGGGTACATTACCTCCCTTTCTAGATCCCTTCTTGGATGAGCGGCGTCTGCGACCTCCGGGGAGGTTGGCGGGTACATTACCTCCCTTTCTAGATCCTTTCTTGGATGAGCGGCGTCTGCGACCTCCGGGGAGGTTGGCGGGTACATCACCTCCCTTTCTGGATCCCTTCTTGGATGCACGTCTACGTTTACCTCCCATCATTGGTACATTTTGGGGCATGTTTTGGGGCATGTTTTGGGGCATGTTCATTGGCATGTTTTGGGGCATGTTCATGGGCATGTTCATTGGCATGTTCATTGGCATGTTCATTGGCATGTTCATGGGCATGTTCATGGGCATGTTACCACCTCTTTTAGAGCTTTTCTTTGATCCTCTGCGGCGTTTACCTCCGATTACTGGATTGGAACTCATTATGTATATATATTAATAATATAGAAATTTAATTTTAAGAATTATTAACTAAATTATTTTATGGAAAAAACGAATTTAAACTTTTCAACAATTAAAACAAATTTAGATGAAAAAAATAATCGTCTTATTAAAAATAATTTTGTTGATACAAACAATTATACAAGGCAAAATTTATATCAACAAAAAGATAATCAAAATGAAACACAAACTTATAATTCAAAAGATGAATTTCTCACCAATCAAAGGTCTCGGCCAACAAATTCTAATGGTTCAGATTTAAGTGAATATACAAGAAGAAAAGTAGTTCCAATAACAACTGGTTCTGAAAAATATAAAACAACTAGGATAAATATTGACTCATATTATCGTAATAAGTACCCTAAAAATATTTTAGATTCAAAACAACATTTTTTAATTGATAATCCATTTTATTTTCAGTCAGGATCAAATTTATTAACAATTTATGATCCTTCTCATGGTTATAGTTATGGTGATAATATAATTATTAAAAATGTAACTGTACAATTACAAAATGTAAAAATATCATTTGAAAAAGATAATTATTATGTTAAAATTGAATTAACAAATCATAATTTAAATCCATTATATAATTATATTGTTTTAATTCAAAATTTTGTTGGTAATAATACAAATAACACAATTTTTGATAATATTAACATAAATTATATAAATAAAATTCAAAATGTTTATTTTACAGACGGTACTAATATTGCTACAGATAATTTTTTTTATATAAAAATAAATATTAAGCCAACGATTAATAACAATAGTGTTTGTGATATTAATTTATACGCTTTAAATGGTATTCCATTAAGTAATATTAATTCGGATTATCCAATAAGTATAAATCAAGCACAATCTTTCTTAAACATTGTAAATATAATTTCTCAAGATTATTATCAAGTAAAACTTTCTTTAAAAGCAATAATTGGATTAACAAATAATACAAATTTAACATCTTTACAAAATACTACTGGAGTAGGAGGTAGTAATATAATAATAAGTAAAATTGTTAATATAATAGAAGGATTTCCAGATGCGAATCATTTTAAATATAGTTTAGGTAGAAATTTTAATAATGTACGAAAAATTAGATTATTATCAACAGAAATTCCAAATACTGAAAAAATGATAAGATCATCTCCTATTTCTAAACAGAATAATTTGTTATATTGGCAAAACGTAGACGATGGATTAATTGAATATTGTATAAATATTACAGAAGGAAATTATTCTATTGATGATTTAGCAACTGAAATTCAAGCACAAATTGTAGCAACTCCAAGACAAGAACAACTAAATGTAAATACATCAAAAATTATTTATTTAAATGACCATTTTGCAACTGTAAATATTAATCAAAATAGTAATAAATTTGAAATTAGTTATTATACAACAGTTATTTTAACTCAAGCAATCACAAAATCAACATATAATTTCTCTGATGGATTTACTCGTATTATTGTAAATCATCCAAATCATAAATTAAATAGTGGAGATACAATTTTTATAAATAATGCGGTTGATACAGAAGCAATTCCATCAAGTGCAATGAACGGAACTTTTACAATTGAAACAATTATTGATATAGATAATTATCAAATTAAATTAAATAAATTTAATGCAAGTTCATATACAGCAGCAAATGGTGGAGGTGACGCTATTAATATTTTAACACCTTTACAATCACGTTTATTATTTGATAGAGTTGGAACAATTGGAAATCTACTTGGATTTCGTAATGTTGGAGATTATAATGCAATAACAATATATTCGAAAACAATCTCAAATATCATAGAATATGAATTAGATTCTAATTTAAATAGTCTTGGTATAAAAAATTCAAGTATTATAAATGATACATTACTAAATTTTAATGGTGATAATTATATATATTTAACATTAAATTATATTTTTAAAGATTCAATTGATATACAAGGTATAAAAAATATATTTGCAAAATTATTACTTTCAGGTAATCCAAATACGGTTATTTATAATGATTTCATTCAAATAGGTGAAGAATTTTTAAATCCAATACTTTCATTAAGTGAATTAGAAATATTTTTTTATACATCAGAAGGATTATTATATGATTTTAATAATATAAATGTATCATTTACTGTTGAAATATTTGAAGAAATAAAATAATTTTTTTTATTATTGTATAATAAATTTTCATTTTTTTTTATTATATATAATATGTCTAGGCCAATTAACTATAATAATAATTCAGGCGGTGGTACTTCTACTAATTCAGCAGGTACTTTACAAATTATTAATAATCAAGGAACAACTTCAACAATTACTAATCAAGCGTCTCTTACAATTGATACATTAAATGTAAAAAATATCTATTTGTTAAATAGTCTATATACTAAAACTGAGGTAGATGTAAATGCACCAAATCGTTTACAAATAACTCAAGGATCTATAGTTAATAAATTTACTTCTGCAGATGTTACTAAAAAATCATTAGCATATAATAATGTATATTTTCAACCAGATGCTTCAATTCCTACAAGAGTAACAATATTTGCCTTAGATAAACTAATTATTGGTAGATCTACGATCCCCTTAGATTTAAATGCTTCAATTGTAACATTAAGTGGTTCTTTTAAAGTTCTCGGTCAAACTGATTTTACAGGACTTTCTCAATTTGATAATCTTAATGTTACAACAGATTTACAATACGGTAATAATGTATTTCAAATGGGAAATTCATCAATTGGTAATGTAGATATAGTTTTTAGAGTTATAGATAATAATAATGGTATAATTCGTTTTCATCCAGACACAAATCCATCAAAATCATTTTTTGAAATTAATAAAGATACATCTATTAATGGAAATTTAACAGTTAAAAATGTATTAATTTATTCTAACCTAATTATTAATCAAGATTCAAATATTTATGGTAATGTATTTATTGATGATGAATTATATATTAATGGTAATAATATTACAAATGTATCATTATCAGTTAGAGGAAATTCTGTTCTTGATACAGCAAATATTGGTAATTTAACAGTTATTTATGCTGCAAATATATATGGTAATATATATGCACTTTCAAATTTAATAGTAACATATGATTCGAGTATCAACGGTAATTTAATTGTTCTACAAGATACAAATATATATGGTAATATAAATGCATATTCAAACTTAAATGTCACATACGATTCAAATATACATGGTAATTTAATAGTTGGTAAAGATGCAAATGTATATGGTAATATATATGCATATTCAAACTTAATAGTAACATATGATTCAAATATACATGGTAATTTAGTTGTTATTAAAGATGCCAATGTATATGGTAATATAAATGCATATTCAAACTTAAATGTAACATATGATTCTAATATACATGGTAATTTAATAGTTGGTAAAGATGCAAATGTATATGGCAATGTCTATGCATATTCAAACTTAATAGTAACATATGATTCAAATATACATGGTAATTTAGTTGTTATTAAAGATGCCAATGTATATGGTAATATAAATGCATATTCAAACTTAAATGTCACATACGATTCAAATATACATGGTAATTTAATAGTTGGTAAAGATGCAAATGTATATGGCAATGTCTATGCATATTCAAACTTAATAGTAACATATGATTCAAATATACATGGTAATTTAGTTGTTATTAAAGATGCCAATGTATATGGTAATATAAATGCATATTCAAACTTAAATGTCACATACGATTCAAATATACATGGTAATTTAATAGTTGGTAAAGATGCAAATGTATATGGTAATGTTTATGCATATTCAAACTTAATAGTAACATATGATTCAAATATACATGGTAATTTAGTTGTTGTTAAAGATACAAATATATATGGTAACATAAATACATATTCAAACTTAAATGTAACATATGATTCTAATATACGTGGTAATTTAATAGTTGGTAAAGATGCAAATGTATATGGTAATGTTTATGCATATTCAAATTTAATAGTAACATATGATTCAAATATACATGGTAATTTGGTTGTTGTTAAAGATACAAATATATATGGTAATATAAATACATATTCAAACTTAAGTGTAACATATGATTCTAATATACATGGTAATTTAATAGTTGGTAAAGATGCAAATGTATATGGTAATGTTTATGCATATTCAAACTTAATAGTAACATATGATTCAAATATACATGGTAATCTAGTTGTTGTTAAAGATACAAATATATATGGTAACATAAATACATATTCAAACTTAAATGTAACATATGATTCAAATATACGTGGTAATTTAATAGTTGGTAAAGATGCAAATGTATATGGTAATGTCTATGCATATTCAAACTTAATAGTAACATATGATTCAAATATACATGGTAATTTAGTTGTTGTTAAAGATACAAATATATATGGTAATACTTATGCATATTCAAACTTAATTGTGACATACGATTCAATTATAAATGGTAATTTAATAGTTAGTAAAAATGCAAATATTAGTGGTAATACTTATTTAGATGGTAATTTAATTGTTACATATGATTCAAATATACATGGTAATTTAATTATTATGAAAGACACAAATATAAATGGTAATACTTATGCAAATGGAAATTTAATTGTTACATATGATAGTAATATACATGGCAACTTAGTTGTTATACAAGACTTAAGTATATATGGTAATCTTTATGCAGGTAGTATTATAATACTTGATTCAACAATTCGTAATTTAGTAGTTACCAATGATGCAAATATAAATGGAAATATATATGCAAATGGAAATCTAATTGTAAAATATGATTCTAATATAAATGGTAATTTAGTAGTCCTCCAAGATGCAAATATATATGGAAATACTTATGTATATAGTAATTTGATTGTTACATATGATTCTAATATATATGGTAATTTAGTTGTTTTACAAGATGCAAATGTATACGGTAATATAAATGCATATTCAAATTTAAATGTTACATATGATTCCACAGTATATGGAAATTTAACAGTGTATGGAAAATGGTATGCTAAAGATATATTTACAGGTGATACAACAATACTAGGTAATATAGTAATAACAACAGATGCCAATGTATATGGTAATACTTATGCATATGGTAATTTAATTGTAGCATATGATTCTAATATATATGGTAATTTAGTTGTTTTACAAGATGCCAATGTATATGGTAATATATATGCATATTCAAATTTAATTGTTACATATGATTCCAATATATATGGTAATTTAGTTGTTTTACAAGATGCCAATGTATATGGTAATATATATGCATATTCAAATTTAATTGTTACATATGATTCAAACATACATGGTAATTTAGTAGTTTTACAAGATGCCAATGTATATGGTAATATAAATACAGAAAGTAATTTAATTGTCAAATATGATGCAGATATATATGGTAATTTAGTTGTTTTACAAGATGCCAATGTATATGGTAATACTTATGCAGATGGTAATTTAATTGTGACATATGATACAAATATACATGGTAACTTAGTTGTAATACAAGACGCAAACGTATATGGTAATATATATGCATATTCAAATTTAATTGTCACATATGATTCTAATATACATGGTAATTTAATAGTTGGTAAAGATACAAATGTATATGGCAATGTATATGCATATTCAAATTTAATTGTTACATATGATTCAAATATATATGGTAATTTAGTTGTTTTACAAGATACCAATGTATATGGTAATATAAATGCATATTCAAACTTAAATGTCACATATGATTCTAATATACATGGTAATTTAATAGTTGGTAAAGATGCAAATGTATATGGTAATGTTTATGCATATTCAAATTTAATTGTTACATATGATTCAAATATATATGGTAATTTAGTTGTTTTACAAGATGCCAATGTATATGGTAATATATATGCATATTCAAATTTAATTGTTACATATGATTCAAATATATATGGTAATTTAGTTGTTTTACAAGATGCCAATGTATATGGTAACATTTATGCATATGGTAATTTAATTATTACATATGATTCAATAACATATGGTAATTTAGTTGTTTTACAAGACGCAAACATATATGGTAATACATATGCATATGGTAATTTAATTGTTACATATGATTCAAACATATATGGTAATTTAGTTGTTATCCAAGACGCAAATATACATGGTAATACTTATGCATACGGTAATTTAATTGTTACTGATGATTCCAAACTATATAGTAATTTAGTTGTTGAAAAAAGTGCGAATATCCATGGTAATACATACGCATACGGTAATTTAATTGTTAATTATGATAGTAATACATATGGTAATTTAATAGTTGGTAAATATGCAAATGTTTATGGTAATGTTTATGCATATTCAAATTTAATTGTTACTGATGATTCCAAACTACATGGTAATTTAGTTGTTTTACAAGATGCCAATGTATATGGTAATATAAATGCATATTCAAATTTGATTGTGACATACGATACAAATGTACGTGGTAACTTAGTTGTTATCAAAGATGCCAATGTATATGGTAATATATATGCATATTCAAATTTAATTGTTACATATGATTCAAATATATATGGTAACTTAGTTGTTTTACAAGATGCCAATGTATATGGTAATATATATGCATATTCAAATTTAATTGTTACATACGATTCAAACATATATGGTAATTTAGTTGTTTTACAAGATGCCAATGTATATGGTAATATATATGCATATTCAAATTTAATTGTTACATACGATTCAAATATAAATGGTAATTTAGTTGTAATACAAGACGCAAACATATATGGTAATATATATGCATATTCAAATTTAATTGTCACATATGATGCAGATATAAATGGTAATCTAGTCGTTTTACAAGATGCAAATATCTATGGTAATACATATGCATATGGTAATTTAATTGTTACACATGATTCTAATATATATGGTAATTTAGTCGTTTTACAAAATGCTAATATCCATGGTAATACTTATGCATACGGTAATTTAATTGTTACATATAATTCAAATATATATGGTAATTTAGTTGTTGGGAAAAATGCAAATATATTTGGTAATACTTATGCAGGAGGCAATTTAACAGTAAAATACGATTCAAACATATATGGAAATTTAGTTGTTTTACAAGACGTAAACGTATATGGTAATACATATGCATATTCAAATTTAATTGTTACATATGATTCAAATATATATGGTAATTTAGTTGTTTTACAAGATGCCAGTGTATATGGTAATATATATGCATATTCAAATTTGATTGTTACATACGATTCAAATATATATGGTAATTTAGTTGTTTTACAAGACGCAAATGTATATGGTAATACTTATGCATATGGTAATTTAATTGTGACATATGATTCTAATATATATGGTAATTTAGTTGTTTTACAAGATACTAGTGTGTATGGTAATACTTATGCATATGGTAATTTAATTGTGACATATGATTCTAATATATATGGTAATTTAATAGTTGTTAAAGATGCGAATATCTATGGTAATATAAATGCATATGGTAATTTAATTGTGAAATATGATGCAAATATAAATGGTAATTTAGTCGTTTTACAAGATGCTAATATCCATGGTAATACTTATGCATACGGTAATTTAATTGTTACATATGATTCAAACATATATGGTAATTTAGTTGTTTTACAAGATGCGAATATTCATGGTAACATATATGCTTCTAGTAATTTAATTGTTACATATGACGCAAATATATATGGTAATTTAATTGTTTTACAAGATGCGAATGTACATGGTAATACTTATGCATATGGTAATTTAATTGTTACATATGATTCAAATATATATGGTAATTTAGTTGTTTTACAAGATACTAGTGTGTATGGTAATACTTATGCATATGGTAATTTAATTGTTACATATGATTCTAATATATATGGTAATTTAGTAGTTGGTAAAAGTGCAAATATATTGGGTAACATAAATACTTGTAATTTAATTGTTGCCTATAATTCTAACATATATGGTAATTTAGTAGTTGGAAAAAATGCTAATATATTTGGTAATATAAATACAGAAAGTAATTTAATTGTCAAATATGATTCTAACATATATGGTAATTTAGTAGTTGGAAAAAATGCAAATATATTTGGTAACATATTCACAAGAGGTAATTTAATTGTTACATATGATTCGAATATATATGGTAATTTAATTGTTGGTAAAAATGCAAATATATTTGGTAACATAAATACTGGAGGTAATTTAATTGTTGCATATGATTCTAATATATATGGTAATTTAATTATTGGAAAAAATGCGAATATATTTGGTAACATACATACAGAAGGTAATTTAATTGTAAAATATGATTCTAATATATATGGTAATTTAATAATTGGAAAAAGTGCCAATATATTTGGTAATTTAATTACACTTTCAAATTTAATTGCATATGGTAATATTAATGGATTTGGAAATTTAATTGTGACATATGATTCAAATATATATGGTAATTTAATTGTTGGAAAAAATGCAAATATATTTGGTAACATAAATACTGGTGGTAATCTAATAGTAACATATAATTCTAATATATATGGTAATTTGGTAGTTGGAAAAAATGCAAATATATTTGGTAATATAAATACTGGTGGTAATTTAATTGTCACTTATGATTCTAATATGTATGGTAATTTAGTTGTTGTCAAAAATGCAAATATATTTGGTAATATAAATACAGGAGGCAATTTAATTGTTACATATAATTCAAATATATATGGTAATTTAGTTGTTGGGAAAAATGCAAATATATTTGGTGATACTTATGCAGGAGGTAATCTAACAGTAAAATATGATTCAAATATATATGGAAATTTAACAGTTTTAAAAGACGCAAATATCCATGGTAATACATATGCATATGGTAACTTAATTGTTACATATGACGCAAATATATATGGTAATTTAATAGTTAGAAAAAATGCAAATATATATGGTAATACTTATGCATATGGTAATTTAATTGTTACATATGATTCAAATATACATGGTAATTTAATAGTTTTACAAGATGCAAATATATTTGGTAACATATATACTGGAGGTAATTTAATTGTTACAGATAATTCAATTATATATGGTAATTTATTAGTTTTTCAAGACACGAATATATATGGTAATACTTATACATATGGTAATACTTATGCATATGGTAATTTAATTGTTACAGATGATGCAAATATATATGGTAATTTAGTCGTTTTACAAAATGCTAATATCCGTGGTAATACTTATGCTTATGGTAATTTAATTGTTACCCATGACTCAAACATATATGGTAATTTAGTAGTTTTACAAGATACCAATGTATATGGTAATACTTATGCCGATGGTAATTTAATTGTTACATATGATACAGATATATATGGTAACTTAGTTGTTTTACAAGACGCAAACATATATGGTAATGTATATGCATATGGCAATTTAATTGTTACATATGATTCAAATATATATGGTAATTTAGTTGTTTTACAAGACGCAAACGTATATGGTAATACATATGCATATGGTAATTTAATTGTTACATATGATTCCACCATATCTGGTAATTTAGTAGTTTCAAAAGATACCAGAATATATGGTAATACATATGCATATGGTAATTTAATTGTTACAGATGATTTCAATATAAATGGTAATCTAGTCGTTTTAAAAAATGTAACTATAAATGGTAATACTTATGCGTATGGTAATTTAATTATTACATATGATTCAAATATATATGGTAATTTAGTTGTTTCACAAGATGCCAATGTATATGGTAATATATATGCATATTCAAATTTAATTGTCACATATGATTCAAACATACATGGTAATTTAGTTGTTTTACAAGATTCAAGTATATATGGTAATACATATGCATATGGTAATTTAATTATTACACAAGACGCAAATATCCATGGTAATACTTATGCATATGGTAATTTAATTGTTACATATGATTCAAATATATATGGTAATTTAGTTGTTTTACAAGATGCTAATATTCATGGTAACATAAATGCATATTCAAACTTAAATGTAACATATGATTCTAATATAAATGGTAATTTAATAGTTGGTAAAGATGCAAATGTATATGGTAATATATATGCATATTCAAATTTAATTGTGACACATAATTCAAATATATATGGTAATTTAATAGTTGGTAAAGAGGCAAATATATATGGTAATATAAATGCATATAGTAACTTAATTGTTACATATGATTCTAATATTCACGGAAATTTAGTTGTTGTTAAAGATACAAACATATATGGCAATACCTATGCATACGGTAATTTAATTGTTACATATGATGAAAATATATATGGTAGTTTAGTTGTTGAAAAAAGTGCGAATATCCATGGTAATACATATGCATATGGTAATTTAATTGTTACACATGATTCTAATATATATGGTAATTTAATAGTTTTAAAAAATGCTAATATTTATGGTAATACTTATGCTCGAGGTAATTTAATTGTTACATATGATTCAAATATATATGGTAACTTAGTTGTTTTACAAGATACTAGTGTATATGGTAATACTTATTCATATGGTAATTTAATTGTTACATACGATTCTAATATACATGGTAATTTAGTTGTTTTAAAAGATATAGAAATTTATGGTAATGTTAATATACAAAAAAACTTAAATATATCAAATACTTTAATTATTAATGGTAATTTATTGATTTCACAAGATGCAAACATAAATGGTAATATTTATGCTCATAGTAATTTGATTGTTACATATGATTCCAATATATATGGTAATTTAGTTGTTATACAAGACGCAAATATACATGGTAATACTTATGCATATGGTAATTTAATTGTGACATATGAATCAAACATATATGGTAACTTAGTTGTTTTACAAGATACTAGTGTATATGGTAATACTTATGCATATGGTAATTTAATTGTCAAATATGATTCTAACATATATGGTAATTTAGTAGTTGGGAAAAATGCTAATATATTTGGTAATATAAATACAGAAAGTAATTTAATTGTCAAATATGATTCTAACATATATGGTAATTTAGTAGTTGGAAAAAATGCAAATATAATTGGTAACATAAATACAGGAGGTAATTTAATTGTTACATATGATTCAAATATACATGGTAATTTAGTTGTTATGCAAAACGCAAATATAAATGGTAATACTTATGCACGTGGTAATTTAATTGTTACATATGAATCAAACATATATGGTAATTTAGTCGTTATGCAAAATACTGGTGTATATGGTAATACTTATGCATATGGTAATTTAATTGTTACATATGATTCAAATATACATGGTAATTTAGTCGTTATCAAAGATACCATTATTAATGGTAATACTTATGCATATAGTAATTTAATTGTTACATATGATTCAAATATACATGGTAACTTAGTTGTTATACAAAATGCAAATATTCGTGGTAATACTTATGCAAATGGTAATTTAATTGTGACATATGATTCAAATATATATGGTAATCTAATTGTTGGAAAAAGTGCAGATATATTTGGTAATTTAATTACACGTTCAAATTTAATTGTATATGGTAATACTACTACAAATGGTAATTTAATTGTGACATATGATTCAAATATATATGGTAATTTAATTGTTGGAAAAAGTGCAAATATATTTGGTAACATAAATATTGGTAGTAATTTAATTGTTACATATGATTCTAATATATATGGTAATTTGGTAGTTGGAAAAAATGCAAATATTTTTGGTAATATAAATGCGAGTGGTAATTTAATTGTCACTTATGATTCTAACATATATGGTAATTTAGTTGTTGGTCAAGGTGCAAATATATATGGTAAAATTAATGCATATAGTGATATTAATGCACAAGGTACTATAATTTCTAATCTTATTTTATTAAACAATAAACCGGTATTAAGTGATCCAAATACAGATTTCCTAAACTATAATAACAAAACTGTTTTAACAGTTGATGATAATAACATATTAAATGTTGGATCTTTTATAATTCATGATTTTACAAATTTGATAGATGTATTATTACAAGTTGATGGAAACATTTCATGTTCAAGTATATACGTAACATCAAATGTAAATAAAAAGAAAAATATTAGAGAAATTACTGAAACTGAAATAAATGAATTAAGTAAAATTAAATCTTACAATTTCGATTTAAAATCAAATAATACAAATAACTTTGGTTTTTTAGCACATGAAGTATCAAATGTATATCCGATGTTATCAAATGGTGAAACTGTCAATTACATAGGATTTATTCCAATATTATTAGCAAAAATAAAAATATTGGAAAATGAAATTAATATTATAAAAAAGAAATTTAATGTGTGATTTGTTCTTTAATTTTTTGTAAATTATATTGTAATTCTTGAAATTTTACATAATTTACTAAAAATAATTGTATTTTATCTTTAAACGCATCAAAATATTGATTACAATATACGATGATTTTATCACGTTGAGTTATATATTGAGCATGATGCGCATTTGGTTCACCAGGTATTAATCCTCTAATATAATGTAATTTTTCTTCTAAAATAAATGTTAATGAACTCATGTTACTATTTTGTGGAATTGGATCATTATCATTATATTTGTATGTATACAAATTTAAAATAATACTTTGGGCTAAATTTTGTTCTTTATATGTTGGATCAAATTCAAAAATTTTTCTACAAAATTCATTTAACATTTGTTCATTAAATCCAAGAGTTTCTTTATTAATATCAATTAATAATTTATGAATCATATCGTAAAAAACACTTGAAAAATGTAATGTTATTGTATGGACGAGTGCATTACAAAATCTCTCATAAAATGGATTTGTACTAATATTTTTATCCTCAGAATATTTTTGAAGTATACATCTGTATAAAATTTCTGAAATTTCACAATTATTTGTAATCTCACTATGTTCCCATATTATTTTCTCTTCATCAAAACAAAATAATTCAAAATATGTTGGAGGTTTACCATTAAAAATATCTGTATTAACATTCTCTAAATTATATATTGTAAATAAGTTTTCAAACATTACATTTACATTTTTTGGAATTATATTTAATAATTCAGTATTGTTTTTTAATGTTATCATTAAATTAGAATCATAAATTTCAGCAAATAATGGTTTACATTCATGAATTATATCATTTCCATAAAAATTATTTTTATTAAATTGGATTCTATTACTAATCATTTGAATAGGTGTTAATTTTAATTTATTTTTTATATTATATAATTTATCAAATTTTTCAGCACATAACTTATTAAATAAACTGTAATTTTCTAATTGAACAAGATAATGCAAAATTGTATTTCCATCACCATCACGAGATAAATAACGTGATTTTATTAACAATTCTTTTATAATATCAATATTATTTCTGTAACATTGATATGCTTCATTTGTTGAATTATAATTATAATTGTAATTGTAGAGATTCTTTTTATCTATTTCATTCATGAAAATTTCATTTGCTGGATCTTTTCTCATATCTAATGTTTTTAATTTTAAAATATCCATATTAAGTCGTCCATGTAAATGATCATCAATTTTTTTTATATTACCTAATGCGGTATTTCTTAATATTTCATATGCATAATAAGTTTTATAATAATCTATTAAATTAACGATCATTCTATTAGCATATGTTATGATTGTATCTTGTTTAAAAGTGTTAAGATCTAGACCAGATGTATTATATTTAATAAAAAGAGGATCTAATTCATTATTAAAGTTTGGATTACGTACTGGTGCTGGTGCTGGTGCTCCTGCTGGTGCTTGTGGTACTGGTAAATTAGGTAAAAGAATTCTATTATATAAATCTTTTATTACAAGAGTACGAAGATCATTAATATTATTATCAAATAAACCTTTAACATTTGCAGAAGTAATATAATATATAATGTTATTTGTTGATATATTACCTGGTACTGCTGGTACTACTGGTACTGCTGGTGGTATCAAATTAGTATCATTAACATATATCAGAGATGTAGGATCAGTAATACATTGTCTATCAATTCTATCATTATCCTCATAAATATTACGTAATTCTCTCTTATAAGTATCTATTAAATTATTAATTTCTTTTAAAACATTGCTATTAACTTCTTCTGCATTTGATTCAATATTATTTTGTATTGTTGTTATTCTTTCAGTTACATCTATATTTAGATCACATCTTACAAAAAACGCGTTAATTATATCAAGCCATCTTGGATCAAAACATTCTTTGATTCTTTTTATAACAGCAATAGCTAATTCATTTTTATCTTTTTTATCGTCTTTAAAAAATTCTTTTGGTATTACTAATTCTTCACATGCTTCTATTTTTCCTTTTAATGCTAAATGAATTGGTAACATGTTATTAGTTGTTGGCGCATTTATATTTGCTCCATATGTTATTAACATTTTAACTATTTTAAAGTTTCCATTAATAATTGCTATATGTAATGGTGATTTTTTATCTTTATTATACGTATTAATAGGAGCTCCTCTACTAATAAAAAATTTTAATAATTCTATTTTTGCCAATTCATTAATTAATTTATCATCTACCATCAATAATTTATGCGTTACAGAATTATTATCAGAATCAGTAAATGTCAACTTAATATCTGGTGTAATTTTATCATATAATATTTGATAATTTGTACTTATATTTGAAAAAATAAAACTTTTTAATTCCTCATTAATTATTGGAGCATAAGATTTAGTTCCTTGATTTGAAAAATTTGAATAATTAATAGTACTTTTTTCTAAGTATTTACTCATAATATCTATAATATAAAAAAAAATTATTATTAATATTATGTCATATTTTAAACCTTTGAATTCTAATGAAAACAATCTACATATTATACGATTTTCAATGAATAATAATGGTACTGTATTATATCCGTCATTAAATCAATTACCTCCTATTTTTACAACATCACCACCTACATTCACTTCTGGTAACTTAATTGTTAATTATACTGGGATATTTGATCCATCAGACACACCATCTGTTTATGCAACACCAAATGTAACAGCAAATGTTTCAGTTATTAAGAAAACCGCAAATGGTTGTTATATTTGTTCAAGTAAAACATTTTTACCAAATGTCGATGTATTAATAGTCGGTAAAAAAGCATCTGGACCAGTATTTGCAATTTCTAATAGAGGATGGAAATTTACTACAAAAAGTACAACAAATGATAATATTGTTTATTCAGATATGTTAGTAGGTGTTGGTACTGATAATCCAGCATTTAATTTAACTCATTCAGGAAATTTAGGATTCGTACCAAATTCATTAAACAGTTCAACATTAGATCCAACAACATTACAAAAAAACTATTTAAATCTAATTAATATTGATCAAACAAGTAACATTACATTACCAAAACCAACATCTACAAATGGTCAAATAATGGAACTATCAATAGCAAATATAAATGTTGCTAATGGATATTTAAATTTGAATATGCAATCTGACTCCAATATTTCTGCAACAAATACATCTAATATTATTTTACAATCAATTGGAGATTCAGTATCTTTATGCAGTTATAGTAATAGTTGGGTTGTTATTAATCAAAATATTAATCAATTAATTCCAACCTATAATCAAATACAAACAAGCGCATATTCAACACCTTCTGTATTTCTAAATGGTAAATTATCAATAATAAATATTAATAGCGTAAATGCTAATATAAATTTACCCGCATCAACCGGATATGACGGTACATATATTGAAATGGTTGTTGGTGCGAATACATCTCCATATTATGCAAATTTAATTTTATCTAATATCACATGTAAACAATCATCACTTGTATTATCAAATATTGGAGATCATGTTAAATTATTTGGTTATAATAGTAAGTGGTTGCTCATTGATTCCAAATTCAATTAATTGTTTAGATTTATTTACATTAACATCATTATATTGTGCTTTTTGTTTAATGTATGCTGAATAAAAAATATTTTTATCAGTATTAACAGTTTTATATATATCATATAATTTTGTACTAATAAATAATGTGCTTGTTAAGAATATTAATGGTGTACTATTATCAAAAAATTGTGATGCAATTATATAAGCACTAAAAATCGTATTGACAATAAAAAGAAAAATTACAATATATCCACAATATTGATATTGTCTATTTAACTTTACTATATTATCTTTTCTTTCATCAGTTAATTTTTCTATTATTTTTCCAACAGTTTCACTATCTGTTGGAATATGATTATTAATATTTAAATATGTATTTAATCTATTTTCACGTCTTATTTCAACTGCATATAAAAACAAAAATGAAAAGAATGTTAATATGTTTATACCAAAACAACATCTATATAATATATCACCTTTCATGAAATTATCAGATGGTTGACATCTTTTATTATCACACACACCAGAAACAAATACAATTAAAAGAGTTCCGGTAAAAACACGATATGATTCAATTATAATGATTCCAAGTGTAAATAATTTTCTTAAAACAATTTTATCCAATGATTCAATTTTTAACATATAAAATCTAAATATTTTAATAAATATTTAAATAATTTACCATCATAAATTAATTTTAAATTCTGAATCTATGGTTCTTTTAATTATATTAAAAATAATATCACTATTTTGATATTCTTTATTAAAATACATAATAATATTATTATAGGTTTTCTTACAAATATCTTCTATATTAGTGATTATTAATAATTTTATTTTCTTTTTATTATCATTATTATATCTGATATTAAGATCAAAAATGAATTTTTCCCATTTTTGTATATCTTCTTCTTCTCTAACTAAAAAAGTTTCATAAGTATTAAGTGGTAATAAACGTTCATTTAAATTATCACATACTCTAACAAATAGAATATTATTATTTCTATTTAAATCATCATTTAATCTATTAAATCTTCTTTTATATTTCTCAATTACCTTATCTTTATCTAATATAAAATTTTGTTTATTGAAGTCATGAATCATCACAGCTTTATTATTTTTATCGACCAAATTAGTATTATCGTATAAATATTTCTCCTCAAAAGTAAAAAAATTTTCAAAATTATTAAATGAATTTAATACAAAAGATTGTATTGTAATTAACCAATCATATGGATATGTTAATTGATTTAAACTTCTTAAAGATCGTCCAGAACAACAACCACCTACACCACCTAAACTTATTATTTTAGTAGGAAATGAATAATTATTATTAGTAAATATTAAATTATCAATCAATGGTGATTCTATATTTTTCCAACATATCCAAAATCTTCCCAAACCTTTATTAAATGTCTTAGTATTTTGGATATCCCAATTATAAATATGAAAATTAGAATTTAAAATTGGATCTTTTATAAGTGAATATTGAAACCCATTATTTTTTAATATTTTTTCAACATATGTTTGAGAAGGTCTAATACCAATTGAATTAAATGCTTGATCATAGTTATTATATTCATTACCTTTAATATAAAACGTATCATCATCTGAATCACATACTTCCGATTCTAAAAGTAATAAATCACATCTTTTTGAAACTTTTTTTAAATGTATTTCTATTTCATTTAAATGATATAATAATCCCCAATGTAGAATTATATCATATTTTTTTAATATATCATCATTATCACAATCAATTAATAAGGTTTCTATATGAGGATAAATATTACTAACAACATTAATATGTTCTTTTCTAGCATCACTACTTGATACGATTGCACCTAAATTATAAAATTGATTTCCTATATGACCATGACCACATCCTAATTCTAATAAGGTTTTAGATTTGAAATAATCTTTTTGTATATATTTTTTTATTCCATTCATTCGTGAATTTATCCAATTATCATAGTGTCCTCTAAACATATTATAAATAATAAATAATTATAACTATTTAATCTTATATAAAATCTAAATATTTTAATAAATATTTAAGTAATTTAAAATTTACCTGCATTTTTTGTTGATGTTGATCCAGTTTCATATCCCTTGAAGTTTTGAACATTTAAGGGATCATACTTTCTGTCGGGTCTGGGTGAGCAAAAATAAACTTCTAGTGCTTTCTTGTTATTACGGATTAATTTATCACCATTGATTTGTAAGAATTGACGGTATGATTGACTGTCTCCTAATTTATATTCTTTTGCTAACGCAAGATCACCTAATTTGTGGGCACGGTAATCAGTAAAAACTTTTCCGTCTTCCATTAACGCAGGGCATGTAGGGAATTTATTATTGCCATAACTACTAGGGAAAAATAATTGACTCATTTATATATATTATATATAGATATTTTTTACGAATTTTATGTATTCTAAGAATTTTATATAAAGAGATTTTTATATAAAAATATAATGGAGACTATAACTATAAATATTTCTGAATATCCTAATTTAAAAGATATTAAAAATACAAAGAATTTTCAAAATATATTACAAACTATCTTTAGGCTCGGATATAATACCTATTTTAATTCTGTCTCGAATAATTTAGAATATTATACTGTTAAGGATGATCTTGTTAATACCTTAAATGAAACAATTCAACCCTTAAATGACTTAACAAGAAGTTTATATGGATTAAATCAATCTACTAAAAAAGGTAATATCACAGAAGCTATGATTGAAGATATTATTAAAATTCAATTACCTGAATACAACTACGATATTAAACGTGGAATTGCTCATAATGCAGACGGAGAATTAACATCTCCAACAGGATTAAAAGCTCTTGTAGAGATTAAAAACTATAACAATACAGTACCAGAAGATGAAGTTGATAAATTCAAATATGATTTATCTTATCGTAATATTCGATATGGATTATTTATATCAACTAAATCTGGTATCCAAAATCAGAAACCATTTTCTTATGAAAGATATGATAAAGATGGAAAAACATATCATATTGTATATGTTTCAAAAATATTTGAGGAAAATCACAAAATATATACAGGAATCATGTTATTAGAAAATATTTATAAATTTATACGTAAAAATGCTGATATAAATAGTTTAGATAAAACTATTCTAATGAATTTACGTAAGATAGAAAAAATAATAGAAGATTTCTCACGGATCAAAATAAAGTATTTAGAGATGGAATCTAATATAAAAAGATCATTAGATGATTATTACGGAATTATTCGTGATGCTGAATATCAAATGAAAGAACGTTTTAATGATGTATGGGATCAAATTGTAGATCAAGAGAATAAATTGATAGTGTATACTGAAAAAGAACAGATAGTAAATAAGTCTAATAAAAAAATTCAAAATATTTTAGATAAGATATTATCTAAATTTGATGATAATTTTAAATTTGTAATTGACGAAGATGAAAATATAAATATTTTACATAAAAAGGAAATTGTGTGTAAGGTCATATTATATAAAATAAAAATTGTAGTTAGATTTATGAATTATGATTTAACAATTAATAATATGTCAGATGATACAAAATTATTGGATGCGTATATAATGAACAGAAAAATATAAACAATATAGTCACAATAAATAATATATAATAATAATATTATAATAATAAACATATGTCTGATAGTAAGAAGAATCATTTTACTTTTTATCATTTTGAAATAATTTATTTATTCGCAGTTTGGAGTCTACTTGAATCAATCATTTATTATATGTCAAATGATAATAAAAATACAGCAATGGTGATTAATATAATTATTTTTCTTGTAATGAGCACTGTATTATATATAAATCCCGAAATTAAAAATTATTTCCATGATTGATACTATGCTTTCAACATTAATAAAAAAACAAAAATTGACATAAAAGCATCAACTAGTGGATTATGTGCTTTATATTTTCCAATTCTTCTCTTAACAACTTCTAAAATATGATCATGAAATTTTAATATTTCATCATTTATTTTAATTTTTTCATCATATAAATACATATATGTATTGTGTAATGATGGTGATATTACCTTTGATACAAGTGTTCTATTAAAAACTGCAATATCAAAATTATTTATTATACGTAATTCTGTTTTATAATATCTAATATCATTATCAAATGCTTGTAAATCTGTTGTTTCCTTATGAACAACTAATCCTTCACTAAAATATTTAATTAAATTATCTAAATACTTTTTTGGATCTTTTACCCTTTTCTTAACTTCTACATCATTATCATATAGATTCATGTAAAATTTAAATAATAATTGATATTCTTTGGGAATACGATTATAATACATATTAAACATTGCTTTTGGCGCTTGTTTTTCAATTAAATCTTTATTTGTATCTAAAATAGATTGATCATTCTTTTCTATTGCCTCACGTAATAAATCTTTTACTTCCCGATGGGGGATAAAAGTTATTAATTTTTTCTTACTTTTTACATCGTCTAAAACTGGCTTAATAATAAATTTTTTTTGTATTTCTAACATCTTATTTTCTGTTGCCTGAGATACACTACAGTACTCTGTTCCAAGTAATCTAATATTATCAGATACAAAAAGTGGAAAATTAACATGCTCTACTAAGATGGGGTATAATTTATCTTTTTCAAATATGATAATTCCGAGTTCAAGAATGTAATGTTTTTGAGCTCCTTTTTCAATAAAATTTTGAAATTCAATATCCAAAAATATAAGATATTTTTGTTTATATAATTTGTCTAACATATTCTAATTTATAAAAAAGATTCAGGCTTAAAAGTATAAAAATTATTATCTTTTTTCTTAAGAAGACCCCACGCAAAAATTACTTCTTCGTCGACTGTTTCGATACTTTCCAAATATAGTCCTGACGCATCAAAAACTGATTGCCAAATATTATCAAAATATGTTTCAACTTCATGATTATATATTGTTTTATTATAAATATTTTCAAAAAATAACTCAACTATATATTCGTCTTCAGGATCTTTTTCGTCGTGTTGAATTTCATATGATAGAAGTTTATATTCAAACAGTTTATCAGATATTAACGAAGATTGCTCAAAATATTTATATTCCATGTATAATATTACTCATTATATTTTTATATATTGAGAAATCAATTTTTTAAACAGCATATAATTCTTTACCATTATAAAATAATAAGATTATCTTATCAATCATATATTCTAAATGGGGATCAATATGACATTGTCTAGATAGAAAAACATTTATAGAACTTTTTTTAGCAGAATCTAATAATTCCTTTAATCGATTTGTATGGATTCTTAATAAATGATGATTTTTTTCATGTAATATTTCCCTTAATTCATATTTTAAAATAGTTTCCCATTTTCCATTATTGAATACAAGTGCATACTTATTATTAATATTATCTATCTTTATTGTTTTATTTTCAGGATGATCCTTATCAAAATATATATCTTGGGCTAATTTCATATATATCTTATTAACATCATTCTTTAGTATAAGATTTTTAAAATATTCATCATTTAAATACGATATATCTTCTTTTCCAAAGTTATTTATTTGGATATTGTTTGTTATATTATTTGTACAATTATTATCAATTTCATTATTAATCATTGAATAAATATATGATACCCTTCCATCAATATCTGTATTTGATGATAAAATAATTTTTAATTCATCATTTGTTAATTTCATATTATATTTACTTAAAAGTATTATTTTATTTTTTATACTTAAATTATTTAATGATATTGATTTTATTGCAATTTTTATATCATTATTTTCTTGAACTTGTTCAATTGGTTTTATAAGTGGTTTTGCATATTCTTTGCATGTATTATTATCTATATGATATTGTAAATTATAACTAGAAGCTAAATATTTTGAACAATTATTACATTTAAATTTTGTTATTACATCACATTTATTTTTTTTATCTATATGTCTCTCTAACTGTTGCTTTGTTTTAAATATTTCTTTACATTTTATACATTCAAAAGAATTCATTTATATATTAGAGTTATATATAATTTATCAAAATAACAAACATATTATATATTTTTAATAATTTATATATTTAAATAGTTTTTATTATATTTTTATTATTTTTATTAATATTTTTTAATATTTTATTAATATTTTTTGATAAATTTATATTTTTAATAAACTTATATTATGATATTATTTATATTATATTATTTATTATTGTTATTATTATTTATATTTTATGATATATTAATTTGATAAGCTAAATAAAAGTATTTATCAATTTAAGATTTTTTACTTTATTTATAAGAAGTATTATTTATGATATTATTATATATCTATTATTATTATTATTATTATTATTATTTATTAAAATTTTTTATCAATATATAATTAATAATAATATAAATAAATAATAAATAATAAATAATAGATATATAATAATATCATAAAGTATTTAAATAATATATATATATTTATCAATTTTTTGTTAAAAAGATAAAGTTATCAATTTAGGAGAGAGAGTATGCCTCGAAAAAAAGCTCCGGCAAGTTGGCCAAGAATTCACTTTTCATTTTCTTGGCAAAAAACTTTTTTTAACAAAATTTTTCATTTTTTGATTTTCTATAAAATAACTTGAAAAAATATATAAAAAATATAATATTATGATATTAAATATGGAATATATAAATATATATCATATATGTATGATATAATATGGTATCTTTTGTTTTATTTTTTGTTTTGTTTAATAAATTTAAACAAAACAAAGTATATCATATATAATTTAAATAATTAATTGTATGATATTATTTATATCATATTAATAATTATAATTTTTATTGCTTTATAAAATATTTTTGTTTTGTTTATTTGTTTTGTTTAAAATTTTTGTTTTGTTTAAATTTTATACCTTTAACAACAAAGGAATCTCAACATTCTCTCCACCAGTTTCTAAAATAATATCTATGTTATGCTCTTTTGCCCACTTATAAAATTCTTTTAATCCTCCTTCTCCGATATATCCTTCTCCAATATGTCCATGACGATCTACATGACTCTCTAACATTTTACTGCTATCATTTAAGTGCACAAGTTTGACATATTGTAATCCAATTAGTTTATCAAAAGTATCTAAATATTTTTTAATTCCATCTGTATTTCTGATGTCATAACCAGCAACAAAAATATGACAAGTATCAATACATACGACAATATTAGATTTTTCAGTTATAGTAAATTGGTTATATATTTCAGCGAATTCTTCAATAGTATATCCTAACTCACTACCTTGACCACACGATGTTTCTAAATAAATAACAACATCTTTTGGCATATGTTCTATAATATATTTAAGTGAACTAACCATATTTGTAATTGCAACATGTTTATCAAGATGTAAATATTTACCAAAATGTATTACACTTCCTTTAGCTCCAATTTTAGAGGCATATTCTAATTCTCTTTGTAGTGTTTTAATCCACCATGATTCTAATTTAAATTCTCTTGCAAAGTTTAAAACATATGGTGCATGAATAATCATACTCATTTTATATTCTTTTAATTGAGTTTTCATTGTTTGTATATTTTCATCAGTTAATTTAAGAGTTTTCTTACCTGCTGGATTACTTATAAAGCATTGAATTAAATTACCACCTAATTTATGTATTCTTTCAAGTTGAGTTAAAAAGTCTCCATGGATATTAGAACCGAACATTTCAATATAAAAATTGATTAATATACTACATACATATAAATAATTTAAATATAAATGTTCCTAATAGATAAATACAGGATTACAAATCTATGTGATATCCTATATCATAATGATATATATGATAAGTTATTTGAAAAGAAAGATTATAATACATTGTTGAATCAAATTAAAGATGTTAAAACAATTAAAATGAGAGATGTTGTTTGTGGCGAATATAATAATTTTCCTAATATATTTATTCATGGTCCGAATGGATCAGGAAAGAAAACCCTTATAAATCTAATATTAAAAGATATGTTTGGTGATGAAGTATTTGATATCAAAAAGGAAGAGTATTCTATTTTGTTATTTGGTAATAAGAAAGAGACAATACATTTGGATCAATCTAAATTCCATTTAATAATTAATCCTACAAATTCAGCATTTGATAGATATCTAGTTCAAGATATTGTTAAAACATATTGTTCTCAATTTACATTAGATATGGTAAAAAATAAAAATAAATTTAAAGTAGTCATCATAAACAATATAGATAAATTATCATATTATGCTCAAACATCTCTAAGATGTTCGATGGAAAAGTATATTCACAATTGTAAATTCATATTGTGTGGATATAACATGTCAAAAGTGATTGATCCTTTAAAAGGGAGATGTCTTTCAATTAGACTTTCAAAACCGACAGATTCGGATATTTATAGACTACTTTTAAATATTTCTGCCAAAGAAAATAAACTGCTAAAACAGGTAGAGTATAATGAGATAATAAAGAAATGTGAAAGAAATCCAAAATTGGCCTTGTGGTTACTGGAGACCAAATATTTAGGTCTAAATCTTGAATTAATTTTTTGGAAGAACAACCTAAAACAGGTGGTTGAAATTATCATGAAAATTATTAATAAAAAAGATGTAGAACATTTAGAGTTAATGACAATCCGTAATTTAATATATGAAGTATATATTACAAATATAGATGAGAATGAGATTATAAATGAATTATTCTTTGAATTAAATAAGAGTATAAAGGATAAAGAAGTTTTAATAAGTCGTATTTTTAGGAAATATGATTATAGAAATATAATTGGAAAACGTTTGATGATACAGTTAGAGGCTTTGATATTTAATTTGATACGGGAGTTAATTTGTTAGTTTATATATAAATAAATCATTTTATATATAATATAATGTGTGGAATATGGTTTTATTTAAAACGATCCAAGATCCGGATAGTCGAGAATAAATATTATAATTTAAGATATAATTTTAATAAAATTCAGAGGAGAGGACCGGATAATTCTGTTTTTAAGAATTTAACATTAAACAATACTATTAAAGCGATTGTTGGATTTCATCGTTTAGCGATTTTAGATCAGTCTTCGAAAGGAGATCAACCATTTATGTTTTCAGATGCATATGATGAAATTGTTGTAGTATGTAATGGTGAAATATACAACTATAGAGAACTTATTAGAACGCATGATTTACATCCAGAATCTAATTCAGATTGTGAGGTAATTCTTGAACTTTACAAAAAATATAAGGATGTCAATAAAATAGTTAGTTTATTAAATGGAGAATATGCATTTGTAATATATCATAGAAATCTTTATTATCATAAGATTGATGTATTTGCTGCGACTGATCAGATATCAGTTAGACCACTTTTTATTGGATATATGGATAATGATTCTGATGAACAAGATATATTATTTAGTTCAGAAATGAAAGGATTAGGATGTTGTTCACGTGTTGAAAGATTTAAACCGGGACATATTTTTAAAATATCATATTATAATAAGGTTCAAAATAATGTTGAATATGAAAAAACTCTTATTAAGACGTATGAACCATATTATAATTATGTATATAAGCCAATTGAATCTGATTTAAATATAATACATCATGAAATAGTTGAGAGATTATCAAACGCAGTTAAAAAGCGTATTCAATCAGATAGACCAATTGGATGTTTATTATCTGGTGGATTAGATAGTTCATTAGTTGCATGTTTACTTGCTCGTCATATGAAGAAGATGAATTCTAGTAAAAAGATTGATTATTTTAGTATTGGAAATTCAGATGCTCCCGATGTTGTAAATTCTCGTATTGTATTTGAACACATAAAGAAGAATATCAATCCAAATGTTGTTCATCATGTATATAATATTTCTTTTGACGAGGCATTACAAACAATACCTGAGGTGATTGAAACAATTGAAACATATGATATTACAACAATAAGAGCATCAACATGGCAATATTTACTTGGAAAAAAGATTTCTGAAAATACGGATGTAAAAGTTATATTAAATGGAGATGGAGCGGATGAGATAGAAATGGGATATCAATATTTTAAAAGTGCACCAAATTCAATTGATGCTCAAAAAGAAACTGAAAAACTGGTAAAAGAAATTCATTTATATGATTGTTTAAGAGTAGACCGTGCAATTTCTAATCATGGATTAGAAGCAAGGGTTCCATTCTTAGATATTGAATTTTTTGAATATTATATGAATATATCATCTGAATTAAAAATGCCAAAAGATGGAATGGAAAAATATTTAATAAGAAAGGCATTTGAAGTTGTTGATCCTAATCTTTTATGTAAAGAAATTTTATGGCGTAAGAAAGAGGCAATGTCTGATGGAATTTCTAAAAATACAAAATCATGGTATGAGATAATTAAAGATCGTGTCGAAGAAATTATTTCAAATGATGAATACTTGCATAATACATATAAACATTTAAAACCTGTTTCGAAGGAGTCATATTATTACAGAAAGATTTTTGAGTCACATTATAAAAATAGGGAAAAAATACTCGAACACTTCTGGTTACCAAATTGGTCAGGTAACATAACAGAACCATCCGCACGAGTATTAAAAGTGTATGAACAATAAATTTTTTATTTTATATTTATATTATGAATAATATTGATATTGAAAAGTACAATGATATAAATTATTTAAGTACATTATTATTTGATGTCTTATATAATAAAAAGATGGATAGAAAAGTTCAAATAGAAGATGTATCGGTGAAAGATGCTCTAAAGATGTCTAATATAAAAAAACAATATAGTGGTAATGAATTAACTAATTTAATAAATGGTGTTTTTAATAGAAATATTAGTTATCAATACAATATTTTGAATAAACTTATATTTAAAATAAATGATATTGATCATCCAGTAGATGTAATTCTTTCATCAAATTTGTCTAATATAAACAGAATGATAACTTATTTATTGAGTGGATTAGTTATAAATAAGAAAACAAAACATATATTGATGAATATATTTAATTTTGATGTACAATCTGATAAAATAAAGTATTTTATAACAAAAATTTCCGATGATGAAAATATAACAAAAATATTTGCAAAAAATGATCAAATTATTTCAGTTGAATTAAGAGAACATTACTTTAAAATGGATACATTACAAAATATATTTAATGATATTTCATATAATATAATTGATGATGATATTTATATATTAATATTTCAAGTATTACATACATTAGCTATTATACAAGAAAGATATCCAACTTTTAGACATAATAATTTAGATTTAAAAAACATATATTGTTATTTGAAGGAAAAGAATTCTTCTACATATGAATATAAATTAGATGGAAATACTTTTATAATACAAAATATTGGATTAGAAATAAAGATAACAAATTTTGAAGAAGCTAATATTTTGAATGAAATTGATAATGAAAGTATTATAGATTCATTAAAAACAAATGATAATACCTATGATATTAAAACATTTTTAGAATCATTAAATAAAGTTAATAAATTATCTAATGAAATAAAAATATTTATTAAAGATATAATGAATAATCTTGAAAGTCCGAAAGAATTATTATTTAGTAATTCTAAATTTAATTCAATGAAATCTAAATCTGGTATGTCAGAAGCGTCGTTTGAAGATAAAATGAAAAGATTAAGTTTACGTGATATGGACTCAGAAATATCTGTTGATGGACCTAGTATGTCTAGATCAAGAAGAGTAAAGAAATCATCAAAGAAAGGATCCAAAAAGACATCTAGAAAAATGAAAGGAGGTGCTAAAAAAAGAGGATCTAAGAGAGGTTCTAAAAAAATGAGAAAGCAAAAGAGAGATACAGTTGATGCGGATGAAGATACCGAAGAAGAATTATCTGAAGTAGAAGACGAAGATGAAGAATTTGATGAAACTAATAAACCAAAGAAAGAACACAAGAAGGAACACAAAAAATTATTATTAGATGATATGTCATCTGATGTATCTGTTGACGAAGATGAAGTACCTAAACCTAAGGAACAAGCACCTGTAATGAAACGTGCATCAGTACAAAGAAATTCTAGAATGGGTGACTTTTTAGGAACTGATAATTCTATGACTCAATCTGCTAGATCTGTTAAAACAAATAAATTATTTGGAGCATTAGGAGCAACTCATGCAGATTTAAATACTGTACCATCAAATTTACCAATGATTGATCCATCAGTAAGTAGAATGTCTAGAATGCAGGGAAATATGCCAATGAATATACCAGGAAATCTTCCAATAATGACTGAATCACCAATAATGGGAGAATCAATGATGCCTATGCCATCAATGATGAATCAACCAATGATGAATCCTCAAATGATGAATCCTCAAATGATGAATCAACCAATGATGAACCCCCAAATGATGAACCAACCAATGATGAATCAACCAATGATGAATCCTCAAATGATGAACCAACCAATGATGAATCCTCAAATGATGAACCAACCAATGATGAATCCTCAAATGATGAATCCTCAAATGATGATGAATCCAAATATGATTGGAGGAAACAAAGATTTTTTTTTTGACTCAGTAAATGACTCAAAAAACTCCAATGACCTAAAAAAAGCGTCCTTAAAATACAAGTCAAAAAAACAAAGAGGGGGATTTCATGTAATTCCCAAATATATAGAACCATTTTCAAATCCTTATCAGCCAAAGGAAGAAGCAATAACAAAATCAAAACAATATTATGATGATAATAAAAAAAAAATAGATGGTTTAAAACCAGATTCGATGTTAGAGCCAAAAGATCAAAGTGCACTTAATGGAACAACACAAGCATATATTCCACCACAACAATCAATTCAAGGTATGAATTTACAAGTTACAATTCCAAATATTATACCTCCTGGACCAACACAAAAGGTTCAGCAGACATTTAATCCAACATATTATGTACCTATGATGAATCCTTATATGCCGAATACAGGTAGTAATCCATTATTATGGCATCCAGCAGTTCCACCAATTGTTCAAAAATATAATATAACTTTTGGTGGTGCGGATGTAACAAGATTGGGTGAGATATATGAAGATATGTTACCAACAAGAATTGCAATGGCAAAGAATACATTCAATAGTTTATCTGAGCGTTTAACAGTTATAAACTATTTAAGAACAGTTTTAATAAAACAGGGAGATGGAGAAGAAATTGGTTTTGACTCAAGAAAAAAGGCAGAAATTAATACATTATTAAGTCATTTAAAGATAATTGGAGTAAATCCATATAATTTCAATAAAACAAACAATCCATATACAGGATTACCTGATAGATTATTAGTATATAAATCATGTTATCCAATTAAAGTTGATCAAAATACAAATATTCAATGTTCTAATGATAACATTGGTATCAATGTAAGAATATATCAGTTATTAGAAGGAGAAGCAGTTATGACAAATATTGGTAATGAATATAAAAAATATTTCGAAGTATGGCGAGAAATGGTTTATTATGAAAAAATACGTGAAGAAGTTATTAAAAATAATGTATCTCCAAATTTTGTATCATTAATATCTTATTTTATGCATCCTCGTACATTATTAGATTTTGCAAAATATAGAAAAGCAAAAGATTCGCAAGCAGATCCATCAATGACTGAATATCATAAATATTATAATAAATTTATACTACATAAAATATTAAATATTGCAAATTTTCGTATAAAATTAAAACAAAAATTAGAAGATAAATATTCATATATTAAACCAAGATTTATTAATGGACATGTTAGAGATTTACCATTAGATATGTATGCATTAAATGCTTTAGCAACAAATACAATAGATATGGGACCTACCGCAAATATTAGAAATTCATTTTTATCAAAAACAATCAATATGGGTCCAGTAGTTAAAATTAAAAAAGAAAAACCATATCCTCAAATAGTTATGTCATGGGATCAATTTATAGATGAAAAACTCATCGAGGAATCCCAATTCATGAATTATTCTGATACCTGTCTTATTGCATTAACAGAAGCACCAACACAAAATATAAAAACATGGAGTACAAGAAAATATGAACAAAATGGAATAAATGTTTCTATATTACGCATGGTTTCAACAGGATATCATGATCCTGAAGTTTGGAAATCAATTATTTTTCAATTACATAGTGCTTTTTATATTTTATGTAAAAAAGGTATATGTATATGGAATTTTAATTTAGAAAATAATGTATTCATTAAAGATACTAATTATGATAATAATAATATTGGTTTCTGGAAGTATATAATTGGAGGTATAAGTTTTTATGTTCCAAATTATGGATCAATTTTATTAATAGATACTCAATTTAAAGATTTAGATGTAAATAGTGTAGATAGACAAGCAATGTTTGCTGAATTCGCAGATTGTACAAATGCTGAATATCATTTAAGAAGTGAAAATAAATTTAGATATAAAATTATGATGAAGGATGTATTTGATAATAGTCAAGAGTTAAAAGATGCAATTGATGCCCGTAATCAAGAGTTATTTACACAAAAAGTTTTTAATGGTCGTGAATTTAGTTTAAGAACAGATATTCATGCTGGACTCATTCCAACTGATCAACCAATTACTGATTTAGTTAATAATATTGGAAGATTACCTAATGATATTGAAAATATTATTAAAAATCATGGACATTATTTACATAATAGAGTTGGAACTCCATTAAATGAAAGTGAAAAAAAGAATGTTATTGCTGATAAAAAAGATGCTTTTAGATCTGGATCTTTAATTGGTTATTCCGATGATGGATTAAATTATTCTATAGCAATATTTTTGAGTGATGTTCCTGGAGCAGCGCCAGCAGCAGCAGGAGCAGCGCCAGCAGCAGGAGCAGCACCAGCAGGAGCAGCAGGAGCAGCGCCAGCAGCAGCAGCAGCAGCAGCAGCAGCAGCAGCAGCAGCAGCAGCAGCAGCAGCACCAGCACCAGCACCAGTCGCTGCAGTACCATTAATAAATCAAGCAAGAATTATTAAAATAGATAGAACAGGTAGAACAGTAATGGTAGATATTATAAATACTGAATATGCAAATATTGTATTTATCAATGAAGGTATTAAACAATCATATAAGCCAAATTATAAGTTATCAAGTGAAGAATTAATTGAAACATATGAAATAAAATTTTAATAAATTAATATAATTTTACAAATAAAATTATATTATATTATAATATATGAGTAAACAAACTGTAGTATTAGAACCAGCTCCTAAATCTCCTAGTGTTGATTTAGGAAAACAAAATGCAAAAATTGAAAAACAAAATAGATTAATAAGTAAAAAAAATTTTAATTATTATGATTTATACAAGGATTATGATGAAACTAAGAATAATTTAGATATGGTTCATAAATTAGAAAAAGCACCATTCTTATATACAAATGTTCATCCTAAGAAATATTTTGAAAGATATAATGATATTAAACAATGTCGTGAAGATGAATGTAATGATACAAATGATTCAGAATTAGTAAGAGAAGCATATTTCTCAAGAGAAAATATTGAGATCATACAGAACGCAATTATAAGAAATGTAGCAAAGAAAACAAAAAAGTATATTATTTCAAGACAGAAGGAGGATGACATTATAACTTTAATGAATGGTGTGTTTCATGATTATGCCAAACACTTACCATACGATCTTAAAGGTCAGGTTAAAGAGTTGAATGATAGAACAGTAAATTTTGTAACTCCTTGGTTAATAAATGAAATCGAAGCATATCAAAATTATTTAATTGATTCTAATACACCATTAAGTCCACCAGAATTACCAATGAATGTAGTTAAAATCCGTAAAGAATCTCTTCCTAGTACATTTCCAAGATAAAATATTTTTTTATAAATAATTATTTAATAATTATTTAGAAATAAATTTAAGCCTTTTTGTAGAAGACAACTAATCCACGTTTGCGGAGGATTTCGTCGGGGCTATTGATTCCTGCTCCTTTTGTTAATTTAGAAACGGGTGAAGCGTTGGAGTTAGTTACTGTTTGTGCTGCTCCTGGTGCTCCTTCAACTTGCCATTGTGAGTTTACGACAGGTGTGTAAATAGTGATTGGTCTGTATGCATAGCATTCACCACCGCACATTACCATTGCGGATGTTCCGATCATCATTTCACGTTTGCTGACGTATGTTTCATCTCCTTTAGGGATTGTTGGTGTGAATAATTCGGCGAAAACAGCTGATTTAACCACGAATACTTCGTTTTCATCTCCAACATTGATTGTGTCTGGGCAGTCAACATCAGTTTGGTTGATTGTGTCATATCCATTTGCTGTTAAGGGGAGTGTGATGAACATTGGGGCACTTGCTGTGCGGATTTCAGGTGACTTGAATTTACGGGATAATGAAATTGCTATGATTTCATCAGCTTTATAGATTCTGCGTGTGCGTTGGACGAACATATTATTAACAAATTCATATACAGATTGGTTGAGAACATCATTTATGCTGATTGGTGCGCCTGTTCCGAAAGGAGGTACATTGAGTTGGAAGTATGGTACATTGTAAACTTCTTGTGTGAATCCAACATTGTTGAATTGAGAATAATTCATGTTGTTGTATGTTGGTACAGATACAACTGTGATGGGGTTGAATGAGAATGCTGCGAATAATCTTCTGAGGATGATTGTTTCATCTCCCATGTTTACTAATTCAGGAGTGTAGACTGAGAATTTGCAGGCATCGATTGAGTTAACGAATTCGGCTGCTGTTGTGTCGAAGTATTTACCAGCACGGAGAGCGATAACTGAGTTCCATAAGTGTTGTTGGAGCATGACACGGTTGCGTAAATCCTTGATAGGGGATTCACTATCGCAAACGACGTCGTTTCTGTCAGTTACTAATGCATAGAAGAGCTTGTAGTCAGGTAATGTGGCGATTGATTCCTTTTGGTATTTGGCCTTAACAACTGCTCCTAAGTTGGCTAATAACATGCGTTCATCAATAGAGTTGAATTTAGGTACGAAGAGAGCGAAGAGTAAAGGATTTACATAAACACCAGGGTTGTGCTTGTTTGCATCATAACGTCCATTTAATGCAATTGCTGAGCAATCATTGTGGAGCATTGATTGGATGATAACTGATGCGTGGAGAGTGCGTGTCATGGAGTATACTTTTAATACTTCTTGTAAGATTCCATATTCAGCATCCTTTAATTGGATTCCAGCATTTGATTCAACTGCGACTGTTCCTAATAATTTAGAGAATGATGTGACGTTTGTTTGGGGGAATAATCCTTTATCTTCTTTTTCTTGTTGATCAGTACCTGATTCGAGCTTCATTTCAACTAATCTTCTGAATTCTTCGAATTCAGAATCAGTTAATCCATTTTCCTTGGCATAGCGTTTGGCTGTGTGTAAGATGGAGTATAATGTTTGTCCACTAGCATTACCTGCTAATACATTCTTCATGATTAAGTTGTAGAACTTGCGTGCTGTTCTGCGTACATCTCTGGCGCGTTCTGTAAGTGCTTCCATGACTTTGTCGTATAATGTGTTGTCATCGGGGTACTTGCGTCTGAGACGTTCGTAGTCTTGTAATGTGAGGGTTGTCTTTCCCTCGCTGATTAAGCGTTCAACTTCTTTTTGAACATTACCTGAGGGTGCGCTATCAAAATTACGGGTTGCTTTATCCATATTATATATTATATTAAAATATAATTTTTTACAAGAATTAATATTGAACTAAATATTTTTATATAAAATAAAGTTAAAAACTATATTATTGTATTTATTACATTTTCAATATTACCAGAGTATGTATCCAATAATTTTTTAATCTTATCATCGGCAATATTAAAATTCATTGATTTGATTTGTTCCAACTCTTTTTGATATTTATATGTTTCGAGTGACTCTAATAGATCAGGATTTTCTAATATTTTGTATAATATTTTTCTCTTTTTATCATCTCCAATTAACTTTATAAATCTAACATCTTTTATAAATTTATTAAATTCAATATCTATAGTAATTTTTACCAAAACTACCCGATTTTCTGTAAAAGCTAATTCATCTTCATCTTTTATAATTTCACCAAATGTTATAAGCACAATATCATCTAAATTAGATATATTTGATTTATACTTGTGTGTATATATTTTATTTTTTAAATCTTTGAGAGTTTTTATATCTGTTACATCTATTTTTTCAGAAGATCCGTCATCATAATGACATGTTATTACAACCATTTTGTGATATTTATAATTTATTAAAATTGAATATATAAACTTATAAAATCAATTTTTAATATAAATAAACACATATATTATAACTAATGTCATTAGAATCATCAAATTGGGTTAAAAAATATGAACCAAAAAATAGTAATGAATTTATAGGTAATTCAGTAGCTGTAAATAAAATTAAAAAATGGTTACATGATTTTCCTAATTCATTTCCATCATATATTCTAATAGGAAGTATTGGTGTAGGTAAAACGATTTTATCGAAATTATTGTTAAAAGAAGCAGGATATGATTATATATATTATGCTTCAAGTGATGAAAAGAAGGATGATATATATGAAACAATTATTAATAATCCTAAAAAGAAGATTGGAGTTATAATTGATGATACAAACCGTATAAATTTAACGAATGAAAAGAAAAATATTATAAACTTATTTTTATTGAATGAGATTAACAAGAAATTTCCTATTATATTAATATCAAATTTAACTCATTCAAAATTTATAAATAAATTAATACAGAAGAAACATTGTCCAGAAATAAAATTTGAATTACCAGGTGAAACATCTTTTAAAACTATTATTGGAAAGATTTGTAAAGGTGAAAATCTTCAAATAGTTCCTGATGTTGTTACAAAAATAATAGAATATTCGCAAAAAGATATTCGTAAATGTATTTTAATTTTGCAAGATTTATATTTAACATATGGAAATAACATAGATGATATTAAATTTAAACTATATAGAACATATACTCAACGTAAAGATATTGATTGTGGATTATTAATATCAAATAAAAATTTAATGGATAATTATAAAAGTATTCAAACATCACTTAAAATGTATGATAAAGAAAAAGTTTTATTACCATTAATGTTGTTTGAGAATTATCCTCTTTCAATTGAAAATAAAAATTTGAAAAAAGATCAAAAAATAGAAATGATTTCAAAAGTAATAAACTCATTATCAAATGGTGATGTAATAGAAACAAATATTTATTCTGACCAGAATTGGTATTTACAAGATACACATGGATTTTTTTCATGTGTCAAACCATCATTTGATATGATTGCGAAGACAAATACAAAATTTTATAATTTAAATTTTAGTTATGATTTGAATAGTGTATCAATAAAAAACATAAATAGAAAGAATTTTATGAACATAAGAAATCATTTAATAAATTTCAATAATAATGATATTTTGTATATGCATAAGCTATATAAAAATCAAATTAAAAATAAAAAAACAGATAAATTGAATAAAATATTATCAACATATAATATTAATATCAAAAATATTACATCAATAAATAATATTGATAAAACATACAAAGAAATATAGAAATCTATTCATTTATAAATCAACGTCTTCTAACATAGACAAAAATTCTTCTGTTCTTTTCTCAAGATTTTCTAATTCTTCTGACATTTTATTTTTTTGTACATGTTCTTCTAATAATGAGTTATTAGAATTTCCATAATATATTTCAATATCATCATCAATTTTTTTAAGATATTGAACTTCTTCATCTAATTTATAATATTCATTTTTAATATTATTATAAAACTGCATTTGGTCAATATTTGATTTTGTTAATTTACCTTCTGATATTTCTAATATCATTTCTAAAAAATCTCGCTTTTTCATTAAATTATTTATATGTTCAATATCAAGATTTTCTTCTTCATTTTCATCATACTCATCAGGTTCTTCTGATTTGTCACTTAAACTTTCTTCATCTGAATCATATTTTTTTGATTTTTTTGATTTTTTTTGTACTCTTTCCACTTTTTTTTCATCATTTTTTTTCAAAATAGTTTTTTGTGTCGATGGAGCAAGGATATTATGATTTGTAATATTCCAAATGGATATATTTTTTGTGTTTTGATCCGTATTATTTCCTAATGTTGGAAATAATTCTAAATTTGTTAAATCTATAGGTTCAACTTCTTTTTCAACTTCTTTTTCAACATCTTTATAAGGATTACGCAAGTCATGGTTGAGTCTGTCAGTTTCTCTTTTTTCATAAAAATTAGAGGATTCTTTTGGTTGTTCCTTAACAAATGCAGAACTTGAAGTTTCTAATGCCTGTAAATTTCTTGTTTTTCGTTTTACAACAGGTTCGGATGTCATTATGTTTGATTGTGTTGATGTTTGTGGTGATGCATTAATAGTATTCATTTTATTCTTTTAATATAATAAATATAAAATTCAATTTTTTATATACATTATATATATGAAGAAATACATAGATATACCTCTAATATATAAATATTCTCATATTCCGAAAGAAGATATTCATGGTATGATGAATTTATATTTTAATTCAAAATCAAAAGAAATTGGTAATTACCAATGTCCTTCTTGTTCTCATAATAGTTCTAAAATACTATATAAACATGATGATATATTATTTGATAATTCTATTTTACACCACGTAATAGAACATAATTATGAACCATCAAGAGAAATAATGAAAAAAGTAGAAAAAATACAAAAATTAAAAAAGAATAATAGAATAAATATTAAGGCAACATTTGAAAGAGAAAATACTAAACGTAAATTTGTAATTGATCGTAATCAGATATTAATATTAGATAGTTTATTAAATTATGGAAAAGATAAACTTTATATGGATAGATCAAAAAACTTAAGATATTCAGAACATTCTGGTTTATTAGATTTTAACAAACATAATTTAGAAAAAGTTTTAATAAGTGCACAAACAAATAGACAAGATAAAGATGATCCAGAAATTTTATTACCTCAAAATATGATTGATGCTCTTGATTATGAATTTATGTTTCATACTCATCCTCCAACACCTTATCCGGGCGCAAGAGCCTCACAAGGAATATTATATGAATTTCCATCAACAAGTGATATATTACATTTTATCCAACATTATAATTCAGGAGATACTCAAGGTTCAATGGTTATTACACCTGAAGGAATGTATATAATTCATTCAAAAACTGGTGATGAAAAAATTAATATAAATGAGGATGAGGCTATGAAAATATCAGGTGACGTATTTGATATACAAAGAGATGCGATTGATAAATATGGTATTGATTATTTAAAAACAGATAAATTTTATACAAAGGTAATGGTTGATTTTAAATATATAAATGAATTTAACAAAATTTTAAAAAAATATTTAGATGATCAAATTTATGTTGAATATATACCAAGAAAATTAGATAAATCAGGTAATTACGTTATAGATAAGTTAGTTATTGAATTAAAACCTATAGAACCAAAAATTAATTAGTATTGGATTAAAAATAATATATTTATAAATATTATAAATATGTCATATAGATTAGTAAAAAATCAATTAGGAGGTGGATCTTTCGAAATATTAATGTTAATCGTTGCTGTAGCCGTAGTATATTATTTATTTGTTCAATCTCAACGTCCAGTTAAAGAAAAATATGAAGTATCTGAATCTTATTCTCAATCAGTACCTTCATCTTCTCCAGAATCAACTGAAGCCGATGAATTAAATAGAAAGAATAGACCTGCTGTTGACTTAAAAGCTGCTGGTGTTCCATACTTAGACCCTCCAGCATCTTATTCCGATGATGAATCAGTTGTATCAAGCCCAGCATCAAGTGTTGCATCAACTGTCGTATCATCACCAAAACCAGTCGCTGGAAAAGTTGTATCAATCGCAAAGAAAGTTGGATCATCAAAAAATATAGAAAAATATACTAATGTTAGAGATGTAAATAAATTATATTCCGTCAAGGACTCATATGATTTAAAGACACCATTAAGTAAATCACAATGCTCACAAAAATGCTGCGGTCATTATTGGAAGGAAGGAATAATGACTAACTTTAAATCAAATGATCCTGTTAAATGGTCAGATGTTGGTGTAGGAAGAAAATACAGAACGTCTAATGTAACATGTATGGGAGATGGTGTAGCACAACCTGGATGCAGATGCTACTCAAGCAACCAATATGAATTACTTGGAACAAGAGGAGGAAACTCTAGTAAACAATTCTAAAAAAAGTATAATTTTGTTTGTAATGAAATAATATAATATTATATATTATATTATGGCCAATTCGAGTTATTTAACTGAGATAAAAAAAGAATATACAATTCAACTTGTTAATATGTTAACACCAGCAATTTACGAAGGAATAAATTCTATTTATTTAGAAGTTAAGAAAATAGGTAAAGAAGGTGAAGAATTAAAATTGTTTCAAGGTTTTTTAGCAAAGATTCCAACATGGACTGAACCAATGATAGTTGCGGAAGCATCAAGAATAAAAACAGTAATACCAAATTCAGATATATTAGATGATTTGATTAAGGCAGTAATTCAATCAAATATAATATTATTAACAAATACCGATGTTCATGAAAAACAAAAATTATTAAATGAATTTAATATAGATTTAAATTACAACAAATTTATTCATAATGTTTACATTGAAGTAGCAAAGACATTTTATAATTATCCATTTTTATTTTTCCATAATGTACCAGCATTAGAATATAAGAGAAATCAATTAAAAGCACATAAATTAATAAAAGAAGCAATTGAAGAAGCAATTAGAAAAATGTTACCATTAAAAATGATTCTTAAAAAATATTTAGGAATTGTATCTGAAACAAATGATAATAAACATATTAAACCATTAATTAATACAGAAAGTAATAATAATCAATATAATTTAGTTAAAAATGAACAAGCTCAACAACAAATTGGAGGAAATGTTGTTCAATCACCTCCTCCAATGTCATTAAAAGAAATATATGAACAACAAAAGAAAGCATCTCTTTCATCACCATCTGTTAAGCCAATACCATTGACAGAGAGAACAGGTCAACAAGGAGGTAATCAACATGGAGTAAGTGCTCCTAGAGTTCCAACAATAATTATACCTGCTGAACAAAATACCGCGGTAACAAATCAAATGATGCCTCCTCATCGTAACAATAGTGAAACCAGTCAACCATATCATAAACAGGACGGACATGTCGAAGAAGAGTTTAGTAATATGGCAAAAAAGAAAGCAGAATTAAATACAATTTCTGAAAATTCAAATGATTCAAAGAGTAATAAAAATATTTTTAATTTTAGAAATTATTAAATTAATTTAGTAAAAAAAAATTATTATATATTATATGGAACAAATTTTTAATAAATTAGATTTTGATAATCCTCTTTTAGATGGATTCATTGGCTTTACATTAATAACATTATTTCAATATATCGAAAGCATATATGATGATAAAAAATCAGTATCATTGAGAACATCATTAATGGTATTCTTATTAATTTTTATGATTGTGTACTATATTGATAGTAAATTTATGAAAATGAATGTATCAACACAAGAAATCTTCACTGATATGGGACAATTTTAATTTGATTTACAAATAAAATTAAAAGTGGTGTGAGCGACGCGATAGATCAATTTTTTTTTAATCTAGATTTTTTTTATAATATATATATTATAAAATGGCATCATTAAATGTAAATGGACAAATATTACCGATTGAAAGATTTAATTTGGATCATTTAATTCATAAGGATGATCATTCATTTTTAAATCCTCGTATTTGCATCATTGCTAAATCAAACAGTGGTAAATCATGGGTTATTAGAGAGATTATGAAAAAAATGAATGATATTCCTGCTGGAGTTATTATAGCACCTACAGATAGATTAAACAAATTTTATGATAGTGTATTCCCAACAACATTTATTCACCATGATTATAAACCAGAAATTATGGAAAAATTATTAAAACGTCAAGATTTAATAATAGAAAAAAATAACAAAAGAATTAAAGATGGTAAGAAAAAGTTAGATACACGTGTTCTTTTCATAATGGATGATTGTATGAGTGCTAAAAAGCAATGGGCAGAAGATTCTAATTTCTTATCTATCATGAACGAAGGGAGACACAGACATATAACATATATATTAAGTATGCAATATTCTTTAGGTATTTTACCTGAATATAGATCACAATTTAACTTTATATTTTTATTAGCCGAAGACATAAGAATGAATCGCAAGAAATTATACGAACATTATGCTGGTATGTTTCCCACCTTCGAATTATTTGAAAGTGTGTTCTTACAGATGACACAAAACTATGGTTGTATGGTTATCGACAATAGTTCTAGATCTATTGATTTAAAAGAAAGAATATTTTATTTTAAGGCAAATAATGTTGAAAGATTTCCTTTTGGTAATAACCGTTTTACAGAATTCCATAGTAATAATTACGATCCATTACATAGTAAGAAGATGAATATATTTGATATAAATGATTATATGATGAGAAGAAAATCAAATGTTGTTGTTAAAGTAACACGATAATAAAATTATAAGTTTTTATGGTTTTAATAACCCTCTACCCTTATCTAATTTACGTCTATCCACAATATTATTATTATTAAATGAACCAATCCATGGAGTTTGTTGTTCAAACATTGTTTTAAATAATTTTTCAGCTTTAACAGGTTCTTTTTGTTCTTCTTCCAGAGTTCTTGGTATGTATCTAATTATTTCCTTTTGAGGTTTTGATAATTGTTCAGCACGTGTTACTCCAATAGCAATAAATACAATTGCAATAACTAAAAGTATATTAGAAATAGTTCCAACGTCCATATTTTAAAATATATATTTATATTTTAAATTATTTTTATCCATTAACTTGATCCATTAACTTGAACCATTAACTTTTTCCTTTGTTGCTTTCTTTAACATTTCAAACTTCTTTTGTGCTGCTGCTAAGTCGTCATTTAATTTTCTTACTTTTTCTTCCTTTGTTTGGATTTCTTCTTTCTTCTTTTCTACAACTTTCTTACCTTCAACAACCTTTTCTTCTTTTTCTATAACTTCTTTTTCCTTTTCTTTAATTGAATCTTCCATGCGCAATGCTTCTTCCTTTTTCTTTGATTCTTCTTCCTTTAATTTTTCCTTCTTTTCCTTTGTATCTTTTAATGCACTTGATACCATTTCTGCTTTTCTTTGTTCAAAATGTTCCTTTGCCTTTTCTTGGTTTTCTTTATAACCTTTCATCAATCTATTTAATTCCTCATTTTGATAAACGGCATCTTTGGCTTTTTCAGGGTCATCATCAAATGGGCACCATTTACCAACTTCTGCTAAATAGATATTAACATTTGGATCAAGAGAATTTAAAAATTTAATTCTTGTTTGTGCTTCTTCAATTGTTTCATAAGAACCTCTAACTTTGAATGTAGACATAGTACTTTTATTATCAAAGTCTTTAAAGTTTTTAGGAGTTAAAACACTGACTACACAGTATTTTTGAGTAGATATTGTCGGGTCTTCATCTAAGTAATCAACGGTATCAGACATATTATACAATCTAAATATATCTTTAAATTATTATTTAAACTAATTATAAAATATATAACTTAATCTTTGGAAATTGTAAATGTAGTAAATCTAAAGTAATATCAAAATCTTGATGATTTAATGATGTTACAATTTGAGTTTCATATGAAACTATACATACTTTACCAGATACTTTAAAATTGTCTAATATTTGTTTAATAGTATGAGATGAATGAGCAGTAGTAGAACCAATATACATATCTCTACCATTCATTGATTTATATATGAATATATTGTATGTAGCTGGTTTATCATATAAGATAAAAGAATCTCTTTTGTATGGAATATATGACTCCTTAACTGGTTCAGTTATATGTGATTGAGTATATGTTCTTGATTGTTGGGGAATATTATTGGCATAACGTTTATTTAATTCTTCATAAAATGCATGAACCATGTGAGGATTTAATTGGGGAGCTTGTTGTGGTGGTAATTCTTGATCTATTGGTATTTGAGGGTATGATATTGGTGATGAAGGAATTTGTGCTGTAGGTTCTGCTCCTATTCCAAACGCTACTGCTACTGCTGCAGCAGCTTCTTCTGGTGTAATCGGATCACCCCCTTTCAACATAGATATATATTCACTTAATCGATTCATTATATAAATTATATATATATAAAATTTATAAAACAAAAAATTTAACAGATTCATACTTTAAGTGTAAATTACCTAAAGTTGAATATGTTTCCTTACCATTTAATGATTTAACAAATTGTTCTCCAGATGATACGATAACTGTTTCACCTGATTGTTTGAGACCATCAAGGATTGATTTAACTGATGTTGATGGATAGGCTGGTCTAGTACCGACAAATGAATCTTTTCCATCCTTTGTTCTATAAACAGAAACATTAAATGAAGTTGGTTCGGCAGGACCAGAGTCGTAGTATACGGCTTGGGGGATGGGTGCTGGTGCTGGTGCTGGTGCTGGTGCTGGTGCTGGTGCTGCTGCGTTAACTTCAGCTGTTCCGGCGAGTGTTGCTTCTGCTACTGTTGCTGCTGCATCAGCAGCAGCAGCAACAATTTGCCCAGCCCTTGGTGCAGCAGCAGCAGCACCAGCAGCAGCAGCAGCAACATCAGCAGCAGCAGCAGCAACATCAGCAGCAGCAGCATTAACAGTAGTTGCGGTTATTGTTGCTGTTGCTGCTGGTGCTGGTGCTGCTAGTGCTGCTGATGCTGCTTCTGCTGATTGTATTACTAATAATGCGCGGTCTGCAAGAGCTCTAATAGCAGGAGCATACCCGGGATCTATTCCTGCTGGTGCTGCTGCTGCTGCTACTGCTGTTTGTACTCCGAATGATCTTACTCTAATTTCAGCAATAGTTGCACCAGCCGCTAGTGCGGCTGGTAGTACTATTCTAAAAGCTGATGCTATTTCATCTATTAAATTAGCATATGCTGATGCTACAGCTGTATACTCTGCAGTCGCTACCCCCCCAATCATTTTAACATAATTATCTAATCTTTTCATTTATATTTATATATTATCTAAATATTATTTTTCCAAATCATTATATTTCTCTATTAATAAATCAAATTTTTCTTTAATCGTTTTACTTTTACTTTCTGTTGTTGCCCATTGTCTAACACCTTTTGCTACAAGAACGGGATGTCTTTCTATAATGAATTTACCGCCACGTTTTTCTGTTTCTGGTTTATAGTAGCAATGTTTTGGGATCATGTCTTGTGTTACTCCACAGTCTGGAGGTAAACTGGTTTTAATGCCTTTTAATCCAATGTCTATTAATTGTTTTGCTAAATTTTCTGCTTCAATATTTATTTTTTCTTCTGGGACTTTTTCTAGGGGTGCCAAGTTTTTGTCTATGATTTGTTGGGGAAAGCCGGATTTCATGAGGATTACGTTGAATGATACAATTAGTTCATTACGTTGTTTAACATTATCTACAATATCTAATATTTCAGCATATTCAGGATTGTTTGTTTTAAATTCTTTTAATTTTAAAATTGCATGTTGTAATTTTGTTTTTAAATCAATATTTTTTGAACTTGTTGAATACCATTTAAATGGATTTTCCGTAAATTTAATATCAATATAGAATCTATCTCCATGAAGACCTTCTGGTTTTCTATAATAAATATTTTTAGGAATATCTTGGGGATTAATTCCACAATCAATAGGTAATTCAATATTTCTCTCTTTCTTTTTTTGATTTATGTTTTGATGACTTTGCGTTAATTCACGTAAGTTTTCTGTACGATTGTCACGACCTATTCTATTAATATGATCAATTGAATGATGTTGTCCTTTTCCATCAAATGTTAATTTATTCATTATTAAATTATGTAAATATAAATCTCGTTTCATTTTATATTCATCATCTTCATAATATGTATTTGCTATATAATCACCTGAATTAACTTTATGCCATTTTTTGTATATTACTTGTTCTTTTTTATTAAAATCAATTACAAATAAAATATCTTCATCATTAAAACTTGTATAACAAACAGTATATTTTTTATCTTTGAATTCAATATCTTTATGAGTGATTGTTGTAATTTTTTTATTTGTAATTTTTGTTTTGATTTCAATTTCTTCTTTTTCACCAACAATAACTTTTTCAATGTATTTTCTTGTTATTGGAACAATTTTTTCAACAACTTTTTTTTCAATTATTGGAACAGTTTTTTTAATTTCTATTTTTTCTTCAACTTTTACGTTGGTTTTGGTACGATTTGAGAGAGACATTATGTATATATTATATATAAATAATATGTCTTTAAGTTAGTTTATTTTTCTTTCAATTTTTGTCAGGCTTTGGGAAAAATCCCAAATCTGAAAATAATAATAATACCCTTTCTAATTTGAATAGGCAAGTCCCGCCATGCCACTCATGACACGTAAGACGTTGTAGTTAACTGCCCAGACGTTGAAGTTGGATGTTGATGATCCAGAGTTGAGGTAGTTAGTGAGGTAGTTTGTTTCAACTGATCCGGCGGTGACTGCTCCTGTGAATGCTGCGACACGTCCGAATGTGATGGAGAGTGTTGCATTGTCGATACGGGAGAAGTTGCATGTTCCGGAGGGTTGGTGTTCTTCGGGGTTGAGGGCGAAAGAGTAGCAATTGACACCATCGTTGGGTGTGTTGCTGAAGTGTTGCCAAGGTTGGACATAGTTGAAGTAGGTTCCTTCACGTTGGGAGAAACGGTCTTGTCCGTTGAGTTGGAGTAAGGCTTGTTGAGTGGAGTTTTCTGTTCCGTCAAGTTGGTTACCGAAGTTATCCCATTGGTAGAGGATAATGTCTTTTGCTACGACACCATCTCCTGTAAGGTTGGTATCTGGGGTGGGTACAGTCCATGAGACACTTCCTGACGCAAATACAACGGTGATTGTTCCTGTAAATGCTGAAGTTGTTTGTGATACAAGGTCAAGGGGTAAGAGTTCTCCGAGGATTGTGATGTTATCAATATCACCTTGTGCACCGCTTGTTCCAGATTGAGAGATTGCTACGGGGTTAATCTTATTGAATAATGATGTTGTTGATGCGCTGCTGGCAACAGGTTGGACTTGTCCATATGCGTTTGTAGATACAGTTTTTGAGACTGTGTTGTATGCGGCGTATCTGAGAACGAAGCGTTTTGTTGCTGCGAGTTGTGTGGCATATGTGTCAGTTGGGTGGTATGCTAATACTGTGTTACCATTGGTGTAACGTCCGAGCTTGTTGGTCCAGACTAAGAATTTGCAGGGGTGGTTTAAGTTTAATCTGAATTTGGAGTTGACACCAGTGATTGATTCTGATCCAGGGAATTGGAGGGCTTCAATGAGGTATTCGTGGGAGGCTTGGGCGAAGCGTTTGCGTTCTTCAGAATCGAGGTAGATGTAGTCTACGTAGAGAGAGCAGTCGGAGAGTGTGAGTCCGAGTGCTGTTGCTAATCCCTTTCCTGTTCCGCCTGATACGTTTTCCATTACTAAGCATTGGTCAACTGTGACGAATTCGAAGTTGATACGGACTTCGTGGTATTGGAGAGCGATTAAGGGAAGTGCTAATCCATCGAATCTGCAGAAGAAGAACTTGAGGGGAACCCACATGGTGTATGCAGGGTGTTGGTAATCGAGAACTGTTAATGCGGGTACGTTTCCGATCATGGTGTTGTATCCGCGGTCTTGTCCGATCTTTCTGCTGAGTTCATTCCAGATGGTTAACCATTCACCCCAGTGTTTGTCGATACGGGTTCCTCCGATTTCGAGTTCAACTGATGAGATGAGTGCGTGTCCGAGAGATGTGCACCATGCCCATTTTGCGTTGTAGTATGTTGATGTTGATGCTAATGTTGAGGTGTTTCCTGTAGAAACAGTTGTTCTGAGGTACATCTTTGTGATTAAATCTCCGTTACGGACAACGGGGCATTGGACTTTGTTACCAAAGGCTCCTGTTCCGTTGAATGTTTGTTCGATGGATTCCATGGCAAAGTTGGTGTGTCTGCGATAGACAACCTTGAAGAATGTGATTTGGGGATTACCTGTGAGGTAAACATCTTGTGCGCCGTAAGCTACTAATTGCATTAAACCGCCACCCATTTGAATATATATATAATAATTATATAGAAAAAAAATATTCAATAAAAGAATTAATTCGAATTAAAAAACTATACTATTTTATATAGAGCCTCTTTTATTTATATATTATATGTTTAAAAACAAGAACTCTAAATATCATTCAATTTTGCAATCAATTAAGAAACAACCAGTTAAATCAAACCTTGCTACCAGACATGAAGAAATTACAAGTGATTTAAATAATAATAAATTAAAAATAGAAGAAATACAAAAAGAGATCACCAAACTAGATGATCAATTAAAAATAATTACAAATGTTTCTGAAAAAAATTTAATTAATCTAAAGAGTCAAGAACTTAAATCTCAAATTCAACAATTATCGTTATATGATGAATATGATTATTATCATGAAGTGTTTGATATATTAATGGATTATGAAGATGATGCGAATGATAAATTTAATTTATTGAATCAATATTTATCGAAAGTTGACAAAGACACAGTTATTAAGTCAAATAAAAAGAAAAATAAATTTGATAATGTTTATAAAAAATGTGAAGCATGTAATGACGAAATGATATTAGATTTACACAATGGATTAATGGTATGTAAAATATGTGGAGCAAGTGAAATGATTCTTGTAGAGAGTGATATACCCAATTACAAGGAAGAATGTAATGATACAAAAACATATGTTGCTTATAAAACAATGAATCATTTTAATGAATGGTTAAATAAAATTCAAGGAAAAGAAGTTATTGAATTATCTGAAGAAATATGTGAAAAAATTAAAAAAGAAATTAATAAATATGATTTAAAAAATGATACTAAAAATATAACACCTTATTATATGCGTGAAATATTACGTAAATTATCATTAAATAAATATTATGATGATATACCATATATTATATTTAAAACTACAGGAAAGGAACCACCACAAATCGCGCGTGATAAAGAGGAAAAATTACGTCAAATGTTTAGAGAAGTTCAAGAGCCATTTAAGATTTACAAACCGAATGTAAGAAAAAATTTAATTAGTTATTCATATATTATTTATAAACTATGTGAATTAATTGAGTTAGATTATATCTTACAATTTATCCATTTATTAAAATCAGACCAGAAAATAAAGGATATGGATGTAATTTGGAAAAAAATATGTAATCATTTAAACTGGGAGTTCATCCCTTCGATTTAATATATATAATAATAATATTATATTATTATATTATAATGACAGGAGGTTTAATACAAATTGTAGCCTATGGCGCAGCCGATGTATTCTTAACTGGCATGCCTCAAATAACATTTTTTAAAATTGTATACAGAAGATATACAAATTTTGCGATAGAAAATATTGAACAAACTTTTAGTGGAACTAAAAATTTTAATAATACAATATCATGTACATTAGACAGAGTTGGCGATTTGGTAAGTAAAATGTATTTAAAAGTTATAATTCCATCCGTTAATATTCCTAATCCAAACTTTATATCAACATTTAATTCAAGTGATCAGAATAACATAAGTAATTTACAAATACAATACACAAATTTTAAAACTATAATGAACTTTTTATATCGTTGTTATCGTGAACTAACATCATATTTAAAAACAATTAATCAAACAATTAGTTTAACAACACTTTTTAGTAAAATACAACAGATTGTTAATGTATATTTTACATCTACAGAATATTCAAATTTAAAATCAAAATACAATGCTCTTTTTAATATAAAAATCCAAATAAATAACTTTTTCGTTGCAAATTTTTATGATTCAAATGGTAATTATTTATATGATGGTTCATCATTCAATAACAGTAGAATAACAGATATTGATATTGTTAAAAATATAACAAATTACTCGATCAACAGTTTTTCAAATTCGGCTGCCTTAATTGCAAAAATAAATGCGGATCTAACAATTTTTAAAAATTTGTCATCACAAATGGATCAATATTTATTTAAAAATATTTCTGATTATTCAAACTTACATAGAAATTATGAAAATTATAAATTCAGTTGGGTTAAAAAATTAGGTCATCAAATTATTAAAAACTTATTTGTTGAAATTGGTGGACAACGAATAGATCAACACAACAATGATTGGTATAATATTTGGAATGAATTATCATTAAATAGTGAATTACAATCAGTATATGATAAAATGATTGGAAATATTGATGAATTGACAAAATATTCATATGATATAAAAACAGGATATACAATGTATATTCCTCTAAATTTCTGGTTTAATAAATATATATCTGGAGCATTACCATTAATATTTTTAAGATATAATGAAGTTAGAATTCAACTTGAATTAAATAATATAGAAAAATTAATATATACTGATGCACCTGTTGATACAGATTTTGAAACTATGATTCAATTAACTGATATTAGTTTATTAGTTGATTATATATATTTAGATGTTGATGAAAGAACAAAGTTTTCTCAATCATCCCAAGAATATTTAATTGAAGTAGTTCAAAATTATAATTATCCTATGTTAACATCTAATCAAATAACAATAGAATCATATTTTGTTAATTCTGTTAAGGAAATGTTTTGGGTTGCTCAAAGTAATAAAAATTTAACAAATAAATTTTATGATATATATGATTTAGGTGTTATATATAATATCTCGAGTATAAACAACGTTCCAACAACAACATTAGAACAAAAAGTACAATTATTAATTGGAAATCATGTATTTAATATTGGTGATACAGTTAAGATTTTTAATTCTCAGTTTTATAATGGATCTTATGTTGTAAAAGCGTTAGACTTAACATCTATAACAATTTATTCTGAATTTTATGTTACAGAAACAGACTCATATGTTATGCTAGATCAATTATATACAAATGTTACAACATTTAATGATAAGAATCCAATTCAAACATCATCATATAGTTTTGAACAATATGAAAGATTCCAAAACTATGATTCAAATTTTACAAATTATGTTCAACCATACGCATACCATACTAAAACACCTTCTGATGGTATTAATATTTATTCATTTTCTTTAAATCCAGAAGAATATCAACCAAGTGGAGCAGTTAATTTAAGTTCATATAAATACAAGTCTTTTATATATAAATTTAATCAAAAATTTATAGATTGTGTAACTACTAATTCAGATGCATTTATGATAAAAACATATGCATTAGGATATAATATTCTTAGTTTTAAAAATGGAATGGCAAGTCTTGTTTTTAATATATAAATAAAAATCAAATAAAAATCAAATAAAAAAATTGATTTGTTAAATTCTTCATTTTTATTTTCAAGCATTATTATTATCATACTGAAAAAACTCACTGAACTCGTCAACATTCAAAAACCATTCTTCACAATTTGTAGAAAACCTCTAGTTGAACAAATCAATTTATGGAAAAATAAAATTCCAAGGATACAACCACATTATGCTGTAAAATGTAATGATGATCCACATTTAATAAATATATTAAATGAACATAATGTAAATTTTGATTGTGCCAGTGGAGGTGAAATACAACAAATTCTAAATAGTAATATTAGTAGTACAAAAATTATCTATGCAAATCCATATAAGAATATAAATGATATTGATTATGCTGTTAAAGAAAAAATACCCATAACAGTTGTTGATTCATTGGAAGAATTAGATAAATTAAGAAATAAGAAGATAGAAACAATGGTTAGAGTGAAAGTTAATGACAAAGATTCATTAATGCCGTTTAGTTCGAAGTTTGGTGCGAGTTTTGAGGAAAGTATGGATATATTGAAAAGAGCAAAAGAATACAAAATGAATATATCGGGATTTTCATTTCATGTTGGGAGTGGATGTTTTAATTCAAATCAATATTATGATGCTGTTAAAATGGTATCTGATATAATGATAAAATCAAATTATTTAAATCATGAATATAAAATAATAGATATTGGTGGTGGATTTGCTGGTGAATGTGATGAAAAGTTTTTAGATCAAGCAAAAAAGATTAATGAAGCAGTTGATATGTTTAAGAATGGATTTCATCCATACAAGGATATAAATTTTATATCTGAGCCTGGTCGTTTTTATATGACTAAAACACATACATTATATGTTCCGATAATAGCAAAAAGAAAAACAAATAATAAGACCTTTTATATAATTGATGAAAGTGTATATTCCTCATTTTCTAATATTAAATATGATATGGCAAATCCTAAATTTGAAATTGTTAATCAATCAAGAAAAACGGGAAAAGAGTATGATTCAGTAATTTTTGGGAGAACATGTGATTCTGGAGATAAAATTCAGGAATTAAAATTACCTGAATTAGAAATTGGTGATTATTTTGAAATTAAAAATATGGGAGCATATACTACTGTATCCTCAACAAATTTTAATGGTTTCAAAAGTACAGAGAAAGTTTATTTATGTTGAAAATAAAAATTATTTAAAATAATTTTTATTTAAAAGATCATTATATATTAGAGTATATGCCTTCTGGAATAATACAATTATTGGCAAGTGGCGCCGAAGATAAAATACTTACATCTAAACCTGAAATGAATCATTTTAAGAAAGTATATATGAAACATTCGAGTTTTTCTATTTTTAATTATGAAATACCTGTTACATCACAAGTTGACTTTGATGGACTTGTTCAATTAGAAATACCAAAAAATGGTGATCTATTAAGAGGTGTACAATTAAAAATAGAATTACCCCAAATCAATATTTCATATAATAATAGTTCAAATGTTGAAATCAACAACATAAAAAATCAATTTTCATATAAATCAATTAATCAAAGTATATATAATTATAACTTATACAATTTGAATACATTCAAGGATATCATAGAATATCAATTAAATTATACAAATATACCTACAAATTATCAATTATTTCAATATGATTCTGTTCTCAATCAAGAATCTTATAAAGTTGTAATACCAAAAATTGATTTAAATCAATTTATTGAAAATTCAACATCACCATATTATTTTGAAATTAATCCCGATCCATTAATATTTAGTAATGCAAATGTTTCATTTGAATATCCAAATATAGCAGTACCTATTATAGAAACAAACTACACTGAATTTTATAATAAAATATTACTTTATTCAAACAGAAATAATAAATTATCGGCAACATTTAATATTATATCTGATTTATTTGAAAAAAATGATACTACAACATTATTAACATCAGATAATATAAAAAATATATTTATTAAAAATATTAAGGATTATATATTTAAGAATAATGAAATTGCTGTTATTGATTCATTATTAAAATATATTGACTCTATAAGATTTGTTCGTCCAATTCCATTATATAATAAAACAAGTGTTAATAATATATTAAATGGTGGAGACGAAGACTTAATTGGATTTTCTGAATATGATTTAACATATTATAAAACAACAGATCTTAAACAAGTTATTATTACATCAACTATGTTAAATACATCATTAACATCTATTGATACTCGTTTAATATATGTATTAACAACAGACACAAATGATAATATGATTATATATAATGGAGTTAAATATGGATTATATAATATATTAAAGTTTGATTTTATTACAACGTCTACATTAAATTCTTCATATGATGAAAAAATTATTACGTCATATCCATTATTTAATTATACAAATTTATTTACATATATTAATTTAATAAATATAAAAATAACACCTATTACTGACACATCAACATTTACATTTAATGATTTCAGTGAATTATATTCAATTAATAGTATTGATAAAAAATTAAATGGTGATTATGAAATTATAATGGATTTATCTAAATCATCTATATTATATAATATAAATTTAAATGATAGATATATTTATTTTTATTATAATATCACAAGCTCATCAATTGTATTACCTTTTTGTATTTTTAAAATAAAAAATTATTATATTATAGAAAATAAAATATACATATTATCAACTGATGTAAAGTATGCTGGAATAAATTTTACTACAAATTTATTATATGTAGTTAATAATACAATTATTTTAGAAACAAATACTACAAATAGTGATGATTATGATATTAAAAAAATAGATATTTCGAATATTAACTTAGATTCTATTAATTTATATACAAATTATATTTCGAGTACATCAAATATTGATTTTAATTTGAATGGTAATATTATTGTAGAAACATCACAAAAAAATACGTTTAAAACTAATTTTAATTCATATATTTTACAGAATATATCTGATAATTATTCAATTTTATATAATATTTTATCAACTATTTTTTATAATCCATCTAAATTTACAAACGTATATACATATGCAAAAAATTTATATTTTCAAGTATTATTAACAAATGATGGTTTTGGTGGATTTAGTTTATCGGGAATAGGATCATCTACATTTAGTGAACAAGATAATACTGGTAATAATATAATGAGTCAATATTTACAAAAAATATTAAATCAAAATTTTAATAATTTAACAATTACAAATAACTATTATCTATCAATAATTAGTAATTCAATTAATACATATAGTGCAGCTTTTCAATCTAATTGGAATAATATTAATAATACTATTCAAAAGTCAAATTATATGATTAATATGAATAAAAAAATCAATTATTTGGAAAATACAAGACAATATGTTCAAATTCAAATGAATGCAAATTTGTTTATAACATCTTATGATATTACAAATGTTTATGCATATAATAATGATGGAGTAAATATTGCTACATTCTATGTTAATGCAAATAACTTTGTTCGTTCAAGTTCATCTATTTTTAGTATGAATTTATATTTAAATGATTTTGGTAGTAATATTAGTAATATATTTTTATTAAAAAATACTTATACATTTTCTACAGGAAATATTGATAATATAAAAACTTCAAAAATAAACAATATTTATTATGCAGATACTACATATACAAGTAATGTTAATGCATTTATTGGTAGAAATCAATTATATAATGAAGGTTCAAGTATTCATGGTAATTATATTTTAGAAGATTATATAATAAATTTATATGATTATATCAATGTAACTTATAAACAATATTTAACATCTAAACAATATACATCATCTATTGATATTTTACCAATAATTAACAATAATATATTATATAAATATACAACTGATAACTATCATGATTTACTAAATAATATTAATAAAAGAATTGTTTATTTAGTAAATGATATTACACCCGCTGGAGGAACATATTTACGTTTTCTAACTGATTTTCAATATTTAACAGATGCAATTAAATTAAACAGTTATGTATATGATAATTTAATATTTAGTTTTTACAACACAGCTATGATTAAGGGATATTATTCTGCAAATTCAATTTCACAGGTAGGAACTTTAAATATACCTATGAATGTTTATCCAGAATGTTTATCATTTACTAGTTTTATTCAAAACATGTTTAATTCTAATATATATCCTTTTTTTACTACACCTAGCGGATTATTATTACAAGAATATATTTATTATATATATGGATCACAATTAGATGTAAATAATGTATCAAATATTGGATCAATTAAAAGTGATAATTTTACTTATGCAAATATTCAAAGACTTGGAAATGTATTAGCTTCTTCAATTGTATATGATGCAAGTAATGTAGTAGTTCAATTACATGATTCTAATATTCAACCAAGTTATTTTAATAATAAAAATTACCAATATAATATAAATCCTCATTTATACTATTCATATTTAAATCTTGGATATATTGAGAATTTATTATCATTAAGCGTATATGGTAACATTGATTTAAAAATAAAAAATTATATAGATTTTAAATATTCAGATATTGATAATGTAATCACAAATGTATTAAATTTTTATGTTGGTTCATCAGATTATCATTCAACGTTTGGTATACCAAATGTTACTCTTTCTTTATCAAATAGTACTTTCTATTCGAATGTTTCTGGATATTCAACAATTAAAGATAATATATTAAAATATGAAGGTAATATATCAGTACCACCAAATAATTTAAATATATGTTTATCTGATTTAATATTTTATTCAACACATCGGATAAATAGTTCTCAAACTCAAAATGAAACTAATCTTATATCTAATGCTAATGTTTATGTTCAAGATGTTAAGAATCTTATAATGTATTTTAATGATTATTTAGATAATTTACAATTTATTAGATATATGATATTAAATGACACGACAGTTACATCTACTGTATTAACAAATAAATTAAAATTAACATCTTATTCAAATCTTGATACACTTAATATTAATGATTATACATTAGAATATTATAGCTCAAATGATATGTATATAGCATTAAATAATTATAGATCAACATATGTATATAATGATATATTAACAACATTTGATACAGATACTCAAAATTATTATAATTATGTTGTTAGTATAAATAATACTATTGACATTGGGTCATCATTAAAAGATGTATCAGATCAAACCTCTATATTATATCCTCTTTCAGATATTTATACAATTGTAAATACTCAAAAAGTATATGGTAATATCTTTATTCCAAATATAACTTTAATTAAAACATATTTACTTGATAAGCAATCTATTTTTACAAATTATTATAATGAATATATAAATAATAGTTATGTTTTAAATTTAAAAGATGATATTGAATTAAATACAATCAATAATAGTATTAAAAGTATAAATTTAACTTCAAACCAATATATTCCAACACTTTCAACAATGGATCAATTTGGTGTTTATAACAGAAAATTATTTGGATATAATGTTTATCAATACAGTGATTTTATATATGATAAAACATCAAGTTTAACATATTTATTTACAACACAAAGTAATCTTGCAAATGTAGACACATATACAGTTCCATTTTTAGATACATATGTATATGATAATTATTATAAAACTTATGAATTTCAATTAAAACGTATTCAATCATATTTCTTTAATAATGTACATACACCAAATGATTCTGATTTAAAATATTTAAAACCATATTATGCATTAGAAAATTATGATATCAATAATTATAATCCACTTTTAATAATGCAAGTAAATAAATTATATAATAATGAAATTCCAACATATATATCAAGTAATATTACAACATTAACAAAATTAGATAATAACTTTAATGAATTAGACTATAATGTAAATAGAATAATAAATAATAGTATGTATTATGTTGATACATTAAAAATACTTGATAACATTACATCATTTTCAACGTCAAATTTAAATACAATGACATCATTTCTTGCAAATAATATTGTATATACATATTGGATATTAGAAAATGAAAACCCACCATCTGGTAATACAACTCCATATTCATTATTAAATAGAGGAAATATTACATTTTTAACTAATAGTAGTCATAATACGACTATTCCGATTATTAATATAAATAATAATGATTATATAGACTTAGGAGCCTATAATACTACTAATTCATATGAATTATTTCAATGTAGTTTATATTATTTATTATGTGATTTATATTTATTAGATGGAAATATGAGAGTAAAATACAATGATATTAGTACATATTTTACAACTACAACTTATACAAATATCTATAGAACACTCGTATCTGAATATTTTTATTTAATATTACGTGGTAAACAAGTAATGCAAGAATCAATTATATCAACAGTTAAATATTCAGATATTTATAATATTATTCAAACTACAAAAGTATATGATATATTAAATGAATGGTATTTAAATAGCTTATTTGATACGAATCGTTATGATTTATTTAATGTTTCAAATGATTATAAGATTCCAGAAATACAAAATAACCATCTTTATTCTGAAAATTATATGACTGTTTTTTCAATTAAGAATGCAATAAATGACAAAAATTTTCAACATTTAATTGATTTAACAAATTACAATAACAAATACACTCAATTTTATTACTTAAACTCACCAACAATCTCAAATGTTACTCTTCTAAAACAATTATATTTATCAAATATCAATAATAGTAATATTACATTCTTAGGTAATACAGGTGTTTTAGCAAACACCTCCTATAGTAATTTGTTAGTAACAACATTAGATTATAATGAAATATATTCAAGTAATTTAATTACATATGGAGCAAATTTATATGCGAATATATGGTATATTAATAGTAGTATTCCAACAGGATATGCGAATTTAACAATTACATTCAATGATTTAAAGATAATAAAAGGTAATATAATTCAATATTATATAAATGAAATTAAAAACTCAAATGTTATTACAAATTATTTATATTATGATTCTGTTTCAAACACTAATATTCAATCAATTCCAATAAGCAATATTACATATAATGGAAATGTGATTTCAAATATAAATATTAACTTGAATGATAACACATTAAATATTCAAGGATATTCGGGAAAATATTATAAATTCGATTTTGATTATCTTCCAAAATTATATGATTATGAAGTAAAACGTGGAAATTTAAGTATAAAATTAAATCATTTTTACGATAATAATTTTTCGAATATATATGATAGTTTGTTTATTCAGTATAAGAATTTATACATGGATAATACATATATTGTAACAAGTAATATTGATATCACACAATATTCTGGATATATGTATTTTAGTACTTTTATTGATAATTTAAAAACATTAGTTGTTGATCATGATTTTGAATATAATTTAACACTTACAACTAGTAATTTTAATGTATTAAATGGAAACATATTAATTGCTCCAGAGACTGTTACTCAATATACCAACTATATACCAGCATTAGAAAAATATAAATTAGAATATTCTATAAAAGATTCCCTTGGATTTATTAGTGATCCATTACAATTTGATACAAATTATGTTAGATATACATTAATGAATCATGGAGCAAATATAACTAATAATGCTAATATATTTTCTAATAAATTACCACATTTAATTGAAAAAACAGATTCAATACAAGTTAACACATATAATAGATTATATACATTTAATCAATTTATTAATTTAGTATTTAGTTCATCTATTAATGGTAGTATCGCATATGATGAAGTTTCAATAAGTAATACATATATTGGTAATACCGCAGTACCTGTTATACAAAATACAGCAGATATTCAATTAGCATCATACAATATATACACATATCAACAAGGTGGAGATTCAAATGTATTAGTATTAAATAGTGTTATTGATATAAACAATCAAAAAGATAATTTAGAAGATGAAAAACTACGATTATATGAGAATGTATTATCAAAGATAGATCAAACTAACAATGATATTACCAATTATATTACTGTTAATAATTTAGTTGATCAAATTAATATGAGACCTGCAAATGCAATTGTTTCATGGATAGAAAAACTTGGTGTATTTTTTGCTGATTATTATGAATTTTATATTGGTGGAGAAGTAATTGAACGTCTTGAAGATGATTTTATTAATTGTCTCCTTGAATTATGTGTTGAACCTGGACAATATCGCGGTCTTAAAAAAATGATTGGTCAAGATCAATATTTAATAATTAAGAAACAATCTTTAGGAAAATATACATTATATATTGATTTACCATTCTTTTTTAATAGATACAAAAAAATTCATTCATTATCGGTACCAATAATTGCTCTCTTGTATAGTAAATTAAATTTAAAATTTAAAGTTAAATCGCTTGATAACTTATTAGTTAAATTACCATATACAACTATTAAGAAAGGAAGTAAAATGAAAATGTCACTCTTAGTAGATTATATATTACTTGATTATAATGAAAGAAAGAAATTTGCTGAATCAAAACATGAATATATAATTGAACAAGTTCAATATTCTGTTTTTACAACTAATACACCATTTATTAATAAAATTAAATTTAACTTTAAAAATCCAACTAAATTGATGATATGGTTTGCAAGATTAAAAGATAAAGTTAATAAAAAGCAATATTATAATTATACATTAGACGACTACTATATTGATATTAATAAATATTCCGCATTAGATGAGACATCAAATAAATATTTTGATTTAATTAAAACGAAATATCCATATATATTAGATAATTTTGTCAATGCGAATATAACAGAAAAACAAGTATTATGTATGCCATTTGAAAATTATGACAAAAATATACAAAATGATTTAATAAATGCTGTTATACCATCTCAAACACCAATTATCACTAGTTCTGAATTAAAAGTAAATGGACATACACGATTTAAGACATCATCTGATGAAACACAAAAAGTTAGACCATATACATTTTTCAATAATTCGTACCTAAATGGAATAAATGTATATAATTTTGATTTATATCCGATGACTGCTCAACCTTCTGGATCTATAAACTTTAGTTTTTTAAATGATATTAATTTATTAGTAAATATAAATCCTTCAGTTTCGCAAGATTTAAATATAAAGACTATGACAATATCGTATAATATATTACGTATAATGAGTGGATATGGTGGACTTGGTTTTGATATAATTTAGTTGTATTCAATATAATATTATATAATATTATATTAAGTAAATGGGAGGTGGTTTAGTTCAACTCGCTGGATATGGATTACAAGATATGTATTTAACACATAATCCGACAATAACCTATTTTAAAATGGTTTATAAAAGACATACGAATTTTTCTTCTGAGAGTATTCCTCAAAATTTTCAAAATACACCAAATTTTGGAGGAAGATATACATGTAATATAGCAAAAAATGGTGATTTAATAGGAGAAATATATTTATGTATAACATTACCAAATTTACCAAAAATAGTAGATACAAGCTTTATTAATCAAGATCAAAATTTAAAAAATATAGTTATTACGGCATGGATGGAAAAAATAGGTTTTGGATTAATTAAGTCAATTGAATTTGAAGTTGGTGGAAAAATCATAGATAAATTATATGGAGATTGGTTAAATATATGGTATGAATTATCTCAAAAAAATAATAAACCCGCATTAAATCAACTGATTGGTAATTTACCGTCATTAACAGATTATATGAATGGTCGTGGGTCACAGTTATTACATATACCAATTCCATTTTATTTTTGTAAATATAAGGGATTAGCATTACCATTAATTGCTTTAGAATATAGTGATGTTAAAATAAATGTAGAATTTAATAATTTAACTGATGTGTTAATAATTGGACCAACAAATTATATTACAGTAAATGAAGATATGGTTAATTTTGAAACACATGAAATGTTATCCCAAACTATAAATAATGTTACGACGTATGGTAAATTTATAACATATGATGAATTAACAAATAGATTATATTATATAAAATTAGTATCAACATCATCATTTGTTTCTGGAACAGCGATAGTTGGAACAAAGTCAACATATACTGTTATGCCCAATGGCACCGAATATAATTATTTAAACAAAATAAACAATGTATTTAGTACTGATAGTATAACATTAGGAAGTACATTTTTGTATGTTGATTATATATTTTTAGACAATAATGAAAGATTAAAATTTGCCAGATCAAACCATGAATATTTAATAGAACAATTACAATTTGATAATAATAAATCTCTTATTAATAACAACAATAAAATAAAGATATTATATAATCATCCTACTAAATCACTCTTTTTTGTAACACAGTTTGATTATATCCTTAATTCAAATTTAATTGATATGTTTAATTATACAAACAGTTATGATAAAAAAATTGGAACAAATATTGTTACAAATGTTCAGTTCTTATTGAATGGTAAAGATAGAATAACACCAAGGGAATCACAATATTATTCATGGATTCAAAATTTTCAGAATTTTAAAAATGCGGCCAGTGAAGGTATTAACGCATATTCTTTCTCAATTAATTCACAAGAATTTCAACCTAGTGGATCATGTAATTTTTCACGTATAGATGATATTACTCTTGTTTTAACAGTTGATAAATCAATTAGTTACCAAAATACAGCAACTGCTCGTATTTATGCATTAAGTTATAATGTGTTACGTATTATTAATGGAGTTGCTGGATTGGCATTTGATAGTTAGTTTATTTACCAGTTGAACCAAACCCACCAGTTCCACGCTCAGTCTCATCAAGAGTTTCAACAAAATTTACAGCAAATGGTTGAAGAGTTGGCATACACACTTGGAATAGTCTCTCATGTTTATTAATAGTGTAGGGTTCAGTAGAAGTGTTAAATACTTTTGCCATGATGTTACCACGATATCCATAATCAATAATTCCAACAGAGTTTGCCATTATTAGCGGAGTCTTAGAAATACTGGATCTTGGGTAAAGATAGTAGCCGGAGACGGATGGAAAATTAGGAGAGCATCTGATTTTAAGGTCGACAGTTCCGACTGATTGAGGAGCAATTACAATTGTATCAGGGCAATACAAATCATAACCACTGTCGGTTGAATGATTCGATTTTTCCTTATAGACATCGGCAAGAGATGGGTCTTGAAATTGGATAGAGAGTGAAGTCATTTTAATATAACAATATTATATTAAAATGTAAAATGATGATAAATCAATTTTTTTAAACTAAATCTTAGATTGATATTAAATAATTTAAAGATTATGAATTATTAAGTAAAGTTAAGGTTACTCTTCCTAATTTTCTTTCTAACTTTGCGACTTTACCGATAGAATTATTGTATTCTTCTGATGCGGATTTAAGATCTATATCATTATTAATATTTACTTTTAAGTCACCATTGGAGTGCATTGAAATAACTGTTTTTAATTGTTCTGCTCTTTCTTTTGCTTCTTTTTCAGCTTGTACTAATCTTCTATGTAAATCTAATATACTAGTTTGCGCTGTAGGAGTTAACTTATTACCTAATTTACTTATTGCATCATCTAATACAAATTTTAATTTTGCTGATAAATAGGCATTTTCAGGAACAATTTGCCAGTTATTGTCTCCCATACCTCCTTTGAGAGGTGATCCATAAACAAATTTTCCGTGTCCTCTCATTTCAATTGGTACATTGGGATCTAATGAGCCGCCACCAACTAATTGGAATTTTAATGAATTTCCGTACTTACCAAACAGTCCATTAAATGATGATTGAATACTAAGGGGAGCCATTTTAAATAATTTCTTTTGACGATTATCTAAAACGAATGCGAGGGCTTGTGGGCTTAATAAGCTGTCAAAAGAAAAATCTGAATTTGGGTTGACACTGATTGGTACAGCAAGAAGTCTTTTGAGGGATGCTGGAGATCCTGTGAATTTGCTGCTAATAAATGTTCTTAAATCTTCAGGAATAAATCCTTGTAAAGTATCAATATTATCTCCTAATTTGGCAACTAATATATTATATAAGTTATTATTACTATAATTACCCATGAAAGATGGTGCTGGAACTCCACCACGTTGATTTAATATAGCAATTAAATTTCCAATTTGAGTACTATAGGCGATAGATGCGCCTTGGTAGAGTATGTGAGATAATACTTGGATATTTATTTGTTTTTTATTTTCAGTGTCAGGAACAATAGCAGCAACAGCAGGAGGACCAACAACAGCAGGAACACCAGTCCATGAATCATGATCTATTCTTGCAATTCCATGCCATATTGCTAATTCTCTGACTATTGTCCATTGTTCTACAACTTCTTGAGGATATCCTAAATTTTTGAAGGTAATCCATGCATTTGTACCGGCAATAGTAGCAGGAGCAGCACCAGCAGCATCCCGGTCCTGAGTACCTGCTACCGCACTTGCATAAACATTTGCGGCGTATACATCAGCTGGAGCTTGTCCTAATGCTGCTCTTAATTGAGCTGCTTCCGCTACTGTTGGTGGTTGTGCTACTCCTGCAGCAGCAGCAGCAATAGCACCAACTCCTGCTTGTGCTGGTGGATTTTCAGGTAATAATGTATTTAATTTATTGTAGGCAATCATAACTCTGGCTTTGTTATATTCGGCTATATTAGCAGGAGCTGGTGCGGGTGCTCCTGCTGCTGCTCCTCCTGCTGCTCCTGGTCCTGCTGGCATTGGTACCGCATCGAGTACAAAAGTTGCCCATCCGTCAATAAATGTGAGTGTTGTTGGGTCTATTGTTGTTTGCGCTCCTACTGCTGCTGCTGCTGCTCCTGCTGCTCCTGCTGCTATTCTTCTAGCAGCACTTCCAAGTGCTGGAGGACCAACTGCTGGTGTTCTGCCGGCTGCGCCGGCTGCGGGGCTATATCCTAATGCAGATAATGTATTTGCTAATCCAGGAAAGTCATATCCTACATATGCTCCTGCTGGTCCTCCTCTTGGGGCCTCCTGAGTTCTATCTATGAGTGATCTGTACCATAATTGAGCAAGTGAATTATCACTTAAGTTTAATTTAGATGTTCCGACGACTGGTCCTATTCCTGCCATTATATATTATATATTATATACTTATAAAAATATTTTCCTTTAATTAAAACTAAATCTTTTTAATAAATTTTTATTAATTTTTGTTAAACTATATATAATTTCATAGAGTATTCCAATGATAATACTCACAACAATATTATCACTCCAATTGCATACTCCAAATAATACTAATTTTTCAAAGTTGTCTCCTGCTCTTAAAAGTGAATCTAAGATCAAAATCATTTGTTGTTCCGGTCTTTGTGCTAATAATTTATCATCTCTTAAACTATATTCTTTAAAAAAAGTTTTATTTCGTTCCACTACAATCTCGTGTATTGATTGAATTATAAATTTCCCTTTTCTAAAATTATTCTCATCATAATTATTCAATAAATCTATATATTTTTCTGCCTCCATTTTATCCTTCAAATCTTCATTTATTTTTTCAATCCATACATCAATATGCACTTTATTTAGAGCATAATGGATAAATAATCCACAAATAATAGTACATATTATCTGATTTGTATCATTTGTGTATTTTTTAATAAAAGTTTCAATTTCTTTAATTAACTTTTTTTTATCATTAATCTTTAAAGCGAATGGGACAGCTAAAAATATTAAAGAATAATATTCTTTTTTATCACCTTTATTTGATAATATTTTAAGTGTATTTTCAGAAATATCACCAACCACGCATTTATTTCCAACAACCATTGTAATATTTTCTCTTTTATTAAATTCATCATATAATTTTTGATTTAATTCTAATAAACAATTCATGCCTAATTTTGTTTTAAAATGAGTTATTCCACCACATTCAGATATTAATAAATTATAAATATAAATACTTGATGTTACAATAAGATTATAATTTTGTTGTTTTTTCCAATTATCAAAACCAAATTTTGTTGATTTTAATTCTGCTTCCATTGCGATTGCATTAAGAAGATATATTATTTTATAGTTACTGAGTTCCATTTATAATATAAATATATAATAATATTATAATATATGGAAATAATTCAAAATTATATAAAAGAGGATTTATATGAAATTCTCGGAGTTAAAAATGATACAACAATATCAGAAATTAAGAGTAGATACAAGAAGTTATCAATTAAATTTCACCCAGATAAGTATATTACAAGAACTGAATTATCAAGTGAAGAAAAGAAAACATTACAAGCACATTTTAATTTAGTCAATATTGCCTATAAAATTTTATCATCTGAAGATACACGTAAACAATATGATAGATCACGTAAAGAATATTTAGATGCTGGTCAAATATCTGATTTAAAGAAGCAATTTAATAATTTTGAAAATTTTACATATGGAGATGAAGGAACTGCCAAGAAAACATTTGCTGAAGAAAATGATAAGATAAATGTTGATAATGAGAAAGTTGCGGAAGACATTCGTATTAATACAATGAAAAATTTAAATAAAAAGTTTGAAGTAGCAGCAAATCCAGATTTAGATTTATTCCGCAACAACAGTAAAGCAAAGGAAGAATATATGAGTAAATTCAATGATTTATTTGATACATTTAGACCAAAAGGAAATCAAAATACAGAAATAATGGCATATAATGGAGATGATAATGTATCAACATTTGATTCAGCATTTCAAATATTAGATGTATCTCATAAAGATTTTAAGGATAATAGTATGACATTGGATGAAAGAATGAATTTATACAAGAAAGATTTTGAGGAATCTGTGAAGAATCCTAAAAAAAAGAAATAAACAAGAAATAAATCAAACAAAAGTTTCCTTACAACAATTATATCCACATTCAATTAATTCAATACGTAATTCTTCTGTAAGTTGGTAATTATATGAACTAACTTTCGGTGTAACAATCAATATTTTAGTTAAATTTTTATATTTATCTACTTTATTTTTAATAACGTCATTAACAACAACCCTATATAAATGAGTTAAATAATTTATGATGGTCATATCATCAATTTCATATTTATCTAATGATGTTTGTAAAACAATTCCAATTGTTTCACCAAGTTCATTATCAGGTATTAATTGAATTGGAAAATTATCTTTCATAACTCCATCAACATAATAAGAATCATTATATGAAACTGGATTAAAAAATATTGGGATGCAACTTGTCATACGTAATAATAAATACACGGGGATATCAGGATAGTTTTCATGACTAATATATTCCATTTTATCATATGTTAAATTTGTAGTTCCAATTATAAATGTTTTATTTGTTTTATCAAATAATTCTTTCATAGTAATATTTTCATTAAAATGTTTATTTACTATGAATTTTTTAATCAATTTAGTAAAATTCTCTCCATCAGTTAATCCCCTAAATTTTTCATTTAATATTTGTTCTAATTTTAAATCAAAAATTTTCTCAAAATTAAACTTTAATAGAAAATTTTCAATTTCACTAAATTTATATCCCAATATAATAAGTAAACTTGTAAATGCTCCCATTGATACGCCAATAAATTTATTAAAATTTTTTGTCATATCATGTTTTTCAAGATATTTAATAATACCAAAAAATTGAAATCCATTAAAACCACCACCACTGATAACTAAATTTTTATAATTGTTCATTATTAATCATAGATAAAATAATTATTACAAGTAAACCAAAAAGAACGATTGAAATTATGTTATTTGAATTTTTATTTTTTAACATAGATGTGTATTTAGATAGATCAATGAAATTTTCAGTCATATTGAAATTGAGACTATCTAAATTTAAACTATCTAAATTTAAACTATTAACACTTAAGTTACTTGGGTTGTTTAAAGTAAACTTTTCTAAAATAGCAGTTCTACATTTCTTACAGCCTTGGAAATGACTAAATAATCTATCACATTGATTTCCATCATCCATTTTTTTTAATTTTTTTAAATCTCTTAATTCAGTTTCAAAATGACTATCACTTGGAACAGATTTTGCACTTGAGGCAGTTAATTCATTTGTAGCATCTTTAACATTCGTTGCAGGTTTATAAGCCTTTTTATATTTATCTAAATCATTTGATAGTTTCCATGCGTCTTCAATATTTGAATACATATAATCTTATATAATCTTATTATATAAAAATTTTAAAATTTAAATATTTAATTTTTTAATATAGATTGATTCGGATTTTTCTAAATCACCTAATTCTATAAATCTCTGATTTAGAGAATTACGTTTATAATATATATTTAGTTTCTAAAATACAATTATAATGTCTAATATTAAACCTAAAAAAGTTTTAACTACTGATACTGATTTATATTTAAATTTATTAGCAGATGAAACAAAAATCAAAGAGATTCCAGTTCAAAAATTATCAGTTGTTAATGAAAATACAAGTGATGATGATGAACATGTTGTAGATGCACTTAATTTAGAAGGAAATTCAACATTTAATAATTTAAAGTTTCAACAAACTGATAAAAAATCTGATGATTCTCATACAAGTGATAGTCGTTCTGATAGTTCAAGAAGTGATAGAAAAGAAGAAAAGAGTGATATTAAAAATAATCAATATGAGATTCCATTTGAGCAATTACCACCTCAACAACAAAGATTAAAAAGATTAGAAAAGTTTATGCAACTGAAATATATCAAAGAAAAATTCAATGTTTCGCTATCGAAAGAATACACTATAAATAGTGATTATAATGAAATGTGTGCTGAAGTAGAGTTTCATACAAATTATCACAAGAGAAGAAATGGTATTGAATTTTGGAAATCAACATTTGTATATAGTTCTAAAGGAGTAGAATATTTGAATAAAATGTTTGATCCATTTGGATTTGATTTAAATGGATGGAGTGATCATTTTGCGGCAATTGATGCCAATTCAAACGATGATATATTTGGTGAATTATATGATAAATACAAGTCTAAATTAGATGGATATTCTGTTGAATTTAGAGCAATGTTAATGTTTGCTGGATCTGCAGGTGCATTCGTAACAGCGAATAGTGTAGCAAATGTTCCAGGAATGGCAAAAATTAAAGAGACAAATCCAGAACTCTATGATAAAATAAAGGCGAATGTAGCGAACATTGCGAAGGCGAAGATTAATGAAATCGCACCAAGTAATCAACAAAAAGATGTAATAGAACAAAATGCAATGTATCAAAAGATGTTATTTGAGAAACAACAAGTTGAACAACAACTAGCAAATCAAAGAAAAGAGATGGAAAGAATGGTTGATAATCAACAAAGAATAATTGAACAACAACAAAATGAGAATAGTACATTAAAAAATAAGATGGGTGGATCATTTACTGGACCAAATTTTAATAAATCCACAACTGTTGGAGCAGCAAGTGGGAATTCAATTCCTACAAAAGCTCCTGTAAAATCAAATATTAATTCAATATTAAGTAAGCTTAAATTAAATTTACCCAAAAATGATGAAACAAGTTCAGTTACAGAAGAAAAAAGTAGTGATAAAAGAATATTAATGAGTGCAACGGTTGATTCAGAAAAGATGCCCGCTACTAAAATAAATATAAAAACAAAGATTGCTCCAAGAAGTAAGAGAGCTATTAAATGAATATAAAAAATAATTTTATTTTTTATATTACACATTCATCTGAAATAATTAACTCTTGTAAAATAATTCATTAAACTAGATGGTTCTACTATTGGTTTTGCAGGTGGAGGCTTCAATGTTCTACTAACATTTTGTCTAATAGCATCAGACGTATCCACTTGTGTAGATGAATCTGTTGTAGAAATAGGTGTTAAATTAGATGATGATGAATCAGATAATGATGAATCAGATGTAGATGATGGATTTATTGTTGTATTAAGTTCTGCAAGTTTTGCTTTTGTTTCATTAATTTTATAATCTAAATTATTAATATTCACTTTTTGTGAAGGTGTTGGTTCAGGAATTGAATTTGCTATCTTTGCTTGAGCTATTTCATCTGCTGTTTTTTTAGCGTCTTCAGCTTCTTTCTTGGCGATAGCAGCTTCCTTCTTTGCTTGTTCTGCTTCTTCCTTGGCGGCAGCAGCGTCCTTCTTTGCTTGTTCTGCTTCTTCCTTCGCAGCTTTATTTGCGTCTTCAAGTTCTTTTCTTTCTTTTTCACGACGTTGTTTTTCTTCTTCACGACGTTGTTTTTCTTCTTCACGACGTTGTTTTTTTTCTTCATATTTTCTTCTTTTTTCTTTCTTTCTTGCTTCTTTTGCTTCCTTATCTGCTTGTCTTTTCTCTTCTTTTGCGGAATTATTACTTGATTCATTATCAGATGTTTTATCTGAAGTATCTGTTGGTTCTGTATCTGTTGGTTCTGTATCTGTTGGTTCTGATGCTTCTGAATCATCTTTATCCTTCTTCTTCTTATCCTTCTTCTTCTTATCCTTCTTCTTAGATGATTTTTTAGATGATTTCTTAGATGATTTTTTAGATGATTTTTTAGATGATTTTTTAGATGATTTTTTAGATGATTTCTTTGATCCCTTTTTTGATCCCTTCTTTAATCCTTTCTTTGATCCCTTCTTTGATCCTTTCTTTGATTCTTTCTTTGATCCTTTCTTTGATCCTTTCTTTGATCCTTTTGACTTTTTCTTAGATGATTTCTTAGATGACTTTTTTGGTGCTTTAATTTTAATACCTTTACCACCAATATATTCAAGTGTATTTCTTAATTTAATTGGGTCAGTTTCTGAAGCAGGATTTAATAATTCACCACCAACTTTTCTTCTACTTAAATTTAAAGATTTACATAATTTTGAAAAATCATTAAATATTCCTTCTAAAGTTTTTTTTTCTCCTCCACTCAAATTTGTAAATTGATTTATATTATTAATATCTTGAAATAATGAATGAATTGTAGATTCACTCATTGATTTAGATACTTTTTTTAATCTATGTAATATTGTTTCTCCGTTCGTCATTATATTATTACTTTATATATAATTATTATATAAAAAGAAATCGATATAAATATTTATGGAACCATCAAATGTGAAAACATCTGAAGTAAAGATACCAAAAAAACGTGGTAGAAAACCTACAGGTAAGATTTTTCAGCTTGAGAAAGGTACTGTCAAAAATGTTGAAACAGATAATGAATGTATTATTGCGTTTTTACCTTTAAACATGATTGATACAAAAGATATTGATGAAAAATCAGATTTTATTAAGAAAACTATAAAATCGAATATATCGAATGTATCTATTTTAAATGATTTAAAGACAATTATATCTCATACATCGGAATGTTCTACAGATCTAGGAACAGAAAAACAACAATTAAAAACACGAGTAGATGATGATAATGTTATGAAATTAAAAAATAAAATAAATGAACTAGAAAAGTTATTATATGATAATATTAAATTTGATAGATTAAATGAGATTTGTATTGATATGACAAAGGGTAATTTAGAAGATATTCATTGTTGGTGGTGTTGTCATGATTTTGATAATCAACCAATTGGAATTCCTGATAATTATCGTGATGAAATATTTCAAACATATGGATATTTTTGTTCATTTAATTGTGCAAAATCTTATAATTTAGATCAAATTGATAATAAAACAGAAGAAAAGAATTGTTTATTGATGATGTTAAAGAAGAAATTAATACATGAGGATTCATTTATCAAACCTGCAAATCCAAGACAATCATTAAAAATATTTGGTGGACATCAAACAATTACTGAATTTAGAAAAGATTTTCGAATGATTGATAAAACAACGTTGTTAATTTTTCCTCCAGTGAAACCACTTAAATTATATGTTGAAGAAGAGTATAAACATAAGATTGTTAGATTTCAAAATGATTATAAAGTCAAGAGACAAAAGCCATTAGTTAGAACAGCAAATAATTTGTCAAACATGATGAAAACTAAGTAATTTATAAATAAATTAAAAGAATTTCAGGTTCGCGCAACAGAAGCCACAGTTAGTAGGTGGCTGCGATCCCCAGATAACTGGAAACTCACAGATGCGACAGGTTGTAAATGCTACTTCCTTTACTGGCATTTCAAGTGCAATTCCTGAAACTACAGTATGCATTTCATTTAACTGTCTTATCCGTTCACAAATCTTCTCAGTCAATTTGTCCTCCTCCTGTTTGAGTTTTTCCTCGCGCGCCTGTTGAACGGCTCGGAATTGTTCCTGCATTTGGCGAAGCGTGAACTCTCGCGGAGCTGACTTAGATGGCTTGTACTTAGTTGCCATTTTAGCAGTATTAACTTAATATCATATAACGTTATATGATATTAAATTTCAATTTTTTTATTGATTTCATTTATGCGGAGGGCTCAATTTTAATTAGGTAAATAATCCGTACAAACCCCAATACCTGGTATTCTTTCAAAATCATTCCCACTAACGACTTTAATACATCCAGTTGTTTTGATATCTATTCCAATATTAGTCCAAATTAATCCCTTAGAAGTTAAAGCAAATATGTCTTTATCATGACTGAAATAGTGAAATTGTTCAGATTGTTCATGATCGCGTAAATATAAATATGCTTCCAAATTTTTACAATGAATCCATACATTATTACTTAATAATATGTCATCATTTATTTTATATGTCGGCGCATCATGACCTAAATATAATTCGTCATTAATTTTCCATAAATCAATTTCAACGTCCCATCCTTCTTTTAATCTTTCTAAAAGAACTTTAGGATCATTTTCTGTTTCTGGTGATAATCCATTGTTATTACCACGATGTAAAATCCATGGTGCCGGTGTAGCATCCCATGATTCAACAATTTTTAATGTTTCTTCTTTCATATTCCATGTTGAAAATCCAGAGTACCACCTTGTTGGTTGTAATATTCCTATGTATGTGTTTTTGAATAAATTTAATATACTACATACTTGTTTATATTCATCTTCACTAATAGGATGTGTCCATCTAAGAAGAGTCATATGATGAATATCTTGTGCATGTGGTTCAATACATTGAGCTACCTTGCGAATATCATCTTTAATACTGTTGTAATTTGTTGGAGGATACCCACATAATGCTATACCATTTTTAACAGGAGCAACTCCCTTTATGTTTAAATAATATGGTGGTAATTTTTTAAAACTATTTTTTGCTGTTTTTGTCCATAAATGAATATTATTTATGATAGAATTAGGATCAACCACATTAAATTTTATAAATTGGAAAAATGTATTGTGGAGAACAGCATTTCCATTTTCATTATCATCATACCATAAAAATTTATCTTTCCATGGTTCTAAGGCTTTCTTTAATTCCTTTAATTTTTCATTTAAATGAAATGATCCTTTACACCACATCGCAGCACATTGAGATCTATCTTCTTTAACATTACTTTGGTATTCAGGTAATTTAGATCCCCATTTGCACCATAAACTTTTATATTTATCTGCAAGATTATTATTTTTAAAATTATCAAGGAAATACATATAATCTGTTGGAATACCAATTCCCCAGAATTTATTACAATTTATTATTCTAAATTTCTTATTGTGACGAATTGCATAATTATAAACTGGACATACATAAAACTCATTATTTATTCTATCATTATATAAGATCATTTCTTCAGCATACTTGACATAATCAGCACCTCTTTTCCAAGCATATAATCCTGTTGTCGCATTAGGACCAATATATTTTTTTTCTGCTACACTTTCAATTAAACCATCCTTTCCAAGAGCAGCATATGACCATTTTAGATCATCTGGACATGGATGATAGAATGTTGAAATTCCTCCATCATACTCTGGATGGAAAGATGCTGAATAGAATTCATCAGAGTTCCATTCAAGATATTGATCACTGTTTCCAATCATTAATGGAATATCATCATTTATGATATTTTTTAATGTTAATACAGTACATGCGGCACCTTCTGTTAATGTGGGAACATAATGGACATATAAATTTGGTTTTGTTTTAAAGAATGGTAATTGTTCTTTTCTTACAATTAAATGTACTTCAGTATTTACTCTTAGTTGGGGATTCTTAGGCATTAAATTTTCAACAACTTCTTCCCACATTTGATTACCATTTAACATTGGTAAGAAAGGTTTTTGTATGATATACCCATCTTTTTGAAATCTTGAACCCAACCCAGCCATTGGAATAACAATTCTTAATTTTGGAGCAGTTGGTCGTTTATTATTTTTTGTACAATATTCTAAAAAAGATGGTGTTAAATCTAAACTGTCTATGATTTTAATAACATTTGCGCCTGAACCACTCGCTGCTGCTAATCCAGGAAGACTATCTTCAAAAATCATTACATTTTCTAATTTAACATTTAATTTCTTTATTAATTGTATATATCCATTTGGAGATGGTTTAGGATCTGAAACATCTTCATTACTCCATGCAATCGTTACTAAATCTTTAATTTGTAACTTTTGTAAAACAATATCTAATGTTGCGCGAATTGAATTAGTCAAAACAGCAATTGTAAAATAATTATTTTTTGCCCATAAAAGAGCATTTCTTGTTCTATCAGATACTTCTATTTTTTCTAATTCATTAACAGTCATTGATTGTTTTAAATTAAAGATTTCATTTTCATTAATAGTTTTTTCAGGATACATTTCTTTTAATTTCTTAAGTTTTGATCGAGTACTTAATGCTTCTAAATGAGTTTCGTGAAATTCAGAAGTTATTTCTAAATCTGATAATTGATTAAATGATTTTATAAAAATATCTCTATGTAAATTACATAAATCAATGAGTACACCATCTAAATCAAATATTAATGTTGTTATATTCGACATAATTATAAGAATTATAATTATATAGTATTTTTAACAAATTACTTTTTTATATAATAATTTTTTTTACTTTTGTTAAATAATGATATGCTTGTAAATAACAGTCACATAAATCATCCTTCTTCTTGTGTGTTGCTAAATATGTTTTGTATTTTTCATCAATCAATGAAATACACTTTTTAACCGCAAAATCTTTTCCTTGTTTATATGTCATCTTGACAACTGCTTTCTTTTCCCCCTCTTTCTTCTCCTCTTTTTTCTCCTCAACCACACCCCCCTTCTCTTTTTCCATTTCTTTGACTGCTTCTAACTTTAATTTTTGACTTGGAGCAATTAAATGAATGTCATCTAAATTAAATTTTTTCTTATCAAATACTCCTCTTACTAAATAATACGCAAATAATGTATCAGCAATTGCTTTCATCTTAGGATTTTTAAATGAAGGCTGATTTTCAATTAAAACTGTATCAACATCTAATAATTCAGGCATTTTATCCATTGCCATAACAAGATTGTACTTGAATTGAGCAGTACTAATTTTATCACATGACACATTTGTTTCTTTTATTTTATAATTTTTTGTTTCAAATGATTTACGATGGACATTACAATAAAAATCTGATCCAATCTTACATTTAGCATTCTTAGTACAATTTGAACATTTGTCTGTTTTAGCAACTGTTTCCACCAATGGTTCCTTCAATTGATCTACCTTATTTTTATGTTCTTTGCATAATTTATATTTATAAAATAACATATCAGCATTTTTATCACAGAAAGAACACTTGTTGTCAACATTTAATAAATCAATAATGTCCCATTGGATAATTTTCATTGTCTCATCACAAATCAGATATGCTAAATTTTTTATTCCCACATCAAAGGAAATTATTTTCATATATCTTATATTATAATATATTTTTATATCATAGATGTTTTCGACAAACTGGAATGTATTTGTCTTCTCCTCCAATTAAAACTTGATCATCATTTTTTATAGTTCGCTTACTAAAGATTCCTGCCGTTCCATTCTTGCAAACAAAACAATATGCTTTTAATAATTCAATGTCATCACATAATGGTAACAAACGATGAATTTCACCAAAGTTTTTTTGATTACAATCACCATTTAGTCCAACGACAAAAATTGTTTTACCATCATCTAATGCATTGATTATAAACTCATAGAGATCTACAAAAAATTGAGCCTCTTCTATTATAATAACTTGAGAATGTAGATACACCGCCTTTTGGATACTATCATCAAAGATAGTCATTAATTTATCCATTTTGAAACATGGTTCTGAATCTTTATTGTGGGAAATGATAACGTCATCATCTGAGTATCTTACATCAGCAGAATGCTTAATTGGCATTGTATGATAGTCTATAATTTTGTATTTTCTAATGAGTTCTAGCAACTGGGTAGACTTTCCTGAAAACATTGGTCCTAAAATTAGTTTTAGATAGCCCATAATATAAATATATTATGATTATTCTTTTAAACTTCGGAATTCAATTTTTTAAATTTCATTCATCAATTGAATGCCGTCTACGTCTACTTCTTGCAATTATATTTTCTTCAAATCTTTCAATTTCATTATTACCTGGATGGTAGGCATCGGTTCTAATTGGTTTTAAACAGCATTCTACAATTAAAAATACTGTGCCGGATATACCGATTATTAGTCCGAATGATGTAATCATTTCATAAAACATTATATCTTATACTATAAATATAAAATAAATATATTTTCAATTTTTTATAAAATAAAAAATTTGTGTGAGTTTACGAGATTACAATTTTTTATAAATAAACTATACTCCTCTATACAAATACCTTTAATATGCTTGTGACAGGTGTTCTACATATCGGACACATATTATTAATATGAGTAGAACATTTTTCACATACGCAAAGATGATTACAAGGTGAGAGAAGAATATTCTTTTTTTCTTCCATACAGACGGAACACAGATTTTCATCTGCACGTTTGTTGACTTTCTCTAATAATATTTTCTGACTTAATTCACCTATTTTTACAACATTTCTGATATGTTCTTCAATTTCACTTTCAGACATTGATGAAAATGCTAGGCGTAAGTCATCTAGTTTCGTTGAAAATTTTTTAGCCATTTTGTCTAGTTCTTTGATATATTTATGACGTTCAAGTTCAGGTTGATCATCATAAATATGACATTTTACGATTGAGCAACTATCGCATCCACATATACGCTCTTGATCACGAAATATACTTGTACAACCACATACAATGCATTCATGAGTAGAATTACCTGAATTCGCATAAAACTTATCTTTCTTTTCATGCCACGCACTTGCACAATATAATGCCTCTTTCTTTTGATATCCACTACTCAAAAATACTCTAGGTGTCCATGGATTAGTAATAGGTGAAAGTTCTGAGTCGGGGTATCTGTCGGGGCGTGGTAGGCGAGAGGGTAGGAAGTTCATCTTCTACTAGAGTGTATAGACTCAGAGAAGGTGAAAGTTAGATAAGTAACCTTACATGTTATTTATATTAATATATTTTCAATTTTTTTGTAAAATAAAATAATGTATATGATTTAAAAAATAAAAGATTTTATTTTTTAAATTTCAGGCCTCATCTTGGTCTAGATGAAGTTAGTGTTACCTGCGCGGCCAGAGCTCTCGTGCATCATGCCGGCGCGCAGGCGCAGCACGAGGTGCAGCTTGCTGTCCTTCTGGATGTTGTAGTCCGAAAGAGTGAGTCCGTCCTCGAGCTGCTTGCCCGCGAAGATCAGGCGCTGCTGGTCCGACGGATGCTTCCTCTCTTTGTCGATCTTCATCTTGAGGCTCTCGATGGTGTCCGACTTCTTCACGTTCATCTCGAGTGGGTTGTTTCCGGCAATCATGATGTTGATCTTGATGTCTGGCTCGACTGGCTCGGTGATGATCTTGGAGGACTTGTCCGACAAGGTGATCGGGACGGTCGTCTCGCCGCTCGGAAGCAACTTCACTGAGATTGTGGTCATTCTAGAATTTAATTACTTATTTGAGATACATATATAGAATTATTTTCAATTTTTATATATCAATAATAATCTTATCTTTAATACCAGAATTTTTTTTGATACTCTCTATTTCTGCTCTAAATTTATCATAGTTACAAACGAGTTCTTTTAATATTACTATAACAGTTGAATAGGATCCTCCTGAATGACCTTCATCTTTTGCCATATGTTTAAAAATACTTTTTGAAATTGGGCTAGTTACTTCATCACCATTTTTTCTTAAATCATCAAATAGTAAACCTTTCGCAATAAATTCTAGTGCTTCATCTCCGTGTTCATTTACACCATCTAACGCATGTTGAACACATTCATACATATTTGGATATAGAAAACAACATGATGAATTATTTAGAAAATATATATCGGGATTAAATGGCATTAATAATCTTATTGAATATAAAATAAATTTATTTTTATTCAATTTTTTATAATTAGTTAGAATTAGATTTATATAATGTTTATAGTATTATATGCACGAAGAAGCAAGAGATTTTACACTATTTATTAAAGAATATTTATTTAAATATTTTATAAATAAAAGAGTATTAGATGTTGGATCAGGTGATATAAATGGAAATAATAAATATTTATTTGAAAATTGTGAATACAATGGGAATGATGTTTTTTTAGCAAAAAATGTTACAATAGTATCTAGAACCAAAGATTTATTATTTAATGATAATTCGTTTGATACTATAATATCTACCGAATGCTTTGAACATGATCCCGAATATAAACAATCTTTTCTTAAAATATATAATATGTTAAAACCAGATGGTTTATTCTTTTTTACATGTGCATCAACAGGAAGACCTGAACATGGAACAAAAAGAACTTGTCCAGAAGTATCTTATGGAACAATAAATAATATTGAAGATATGGTAGATTATTATAAAAATCTTACAGAAATTGATTTAAATGATGTATTAAATTTAGACGAATTATTTTCAAGTTATGATACATATTATAATAATATTTCAGCAGATTTATATTTTGTAGGTATTAAAAAAGGAAAAATAAATATAACTTTACAACCATATATAAAGTATGGTGTCATAAATACTACAAATAATATAAGAAAAAAGATAACTAATGATTCATTAGTTGTAAATAATGAATCTTTAGATATAATATTTAATAAATATAATACAGATAAAAATAGTTATTTTCATAATTATTCTAGACAATATGAAAAATTATTATATGATTTTAGAAAAAATAAATTAAAATATTTAGAAATCGGTGTTTTTATGGGAGGAAGTATTAAAGCTATGAGAGAGTCATTTAAAAATGCTGAAATGCTTTTAGGTGTTGATATTAATAATGAATGTAAAAAATATGAAGATAAAAATATGAATATTTTTATAGAAATTGGAAATGCAACAGATAATGATTTTATACAAAAAATAACTGAAAAATATGGTACATTTGATATTATTTTAGATGATGGATCACATGTAAATCGAGATGTTATTAAATCATTTGAATTATTATTTCCTCTACTTAATGATAATGGAATATATATTATTGAAGACACAATATGTTATAAATCAAATGATCATATTGATAGTAATTATGAAAATCATTTAGAGTATTTTTTTAAATATACTAAATTCTTAAATCAATGGCGTTTTGATTCACATGAAGGTATAAAAGATGTATGTATTGATCCATTTAAAATTATAAAAAAAACAGATAATGTATTTGAATATTCTATTGATAAAATAGAATATGGATGTTCTTATATAGCAATTTATAAAAAAATACGTAAGCATTGGATAAAATAAATGAAACATTTTATTCTACAAGATCAAATATAATCTCTTCGAAATCAACAGGTTCATTTTCTTCTATAGAAATTATATCACGTGCCCATGAACCAATTAATGGACTATCTGAGTGATAATCTCCACCACCACGACCATTTCCTTCAACAGTTAAAATAGGTAAGGGATGAAGTCTATAACCATCTTTTTCAAGAACTTTTGATTTATTTACAAATTGTTTTTTAGTATGATTGACAATAAAATTATAATTATTTGTGTTTTTTATTATAGGACGAATACAATTATATTCATTACATAAATTATATAAATTTTTATCTTGATTTAATTCATTATTTGCATAATCTCCCGCCCAAACAACACGTGATTTATGATATATTCCTTCAGGACTTAATCCAAATTCAAATGTAGATACAAAATTATTTTCAATAAATGAATGTTCAGTTAATTTTAGACCATTTCCATATTCATGCGCATACATCCATACAATGATCTTTCCATTTTCATCTAGAATGATTGGATAATAATATTGACCCATTAATATATTATATTATAGAAATTTTTTTTTTTTTTAAATAAAAATTGATTATTAAAATTCTTTAAATTAATATAAAGATAAATTATTAATAAAATATATGACCATTTATATAACAAACGATTCTTTCGGGTTCAATCAAATACCTAAAACCGTGAATGTTTCCACAACAGGAGTAACATTCGAATTAGGGGTAATAGTAAATTTAAAATACGTCTTCAAATTGGTCAAGTTGAATGATGTATTACTAGGAATGAAATATAAAAATCAGGTAAAACAAACGGAAGAAATAAATATGAAAATATCTGAAAAGACTTTTAATAATCAGCTTACGATGAAATTAAAGATAGCTGAGGATAAATGTATAAGCGTAAAGATATTCTTGAATGGATCTATACAAATAGCTGGGGCAAAATCGATAGAACAGATAAATCTAGGTATTAATCATATAATTAAGATATTAAAGAAGAGATATTTTGTGGAAAGTTTAAACGAAGAGATTAAATTGGTGGATAGTTATAATTTTAACATACGTGATTTCAAGATTAACATGATCAATAGTAATTTTAATGTGATATATAAAATAAACATAGAAAACTTGTATCCAGTCATTACCAAGAAGGGAATTAAGGCGAGATTTGAGCCATTGTCTCACAGATGTGTAAATATTAAATTTGCAGCAACAGAAAATCCTGAGGATAAGCCGATATCAATCTTTGTGTTTGAAAGTGGTAGTATTATTATAACAGGCGCACGTAATGGAAATCATATAAAATCAGCATATGATTTTATAAATAATGTATTAGAAGAGAATAGTACAATTGTGAAAAGAAAAGACATCAGATTATATATGAACATTTAATTTATTTTCCTTGATATTTTTGGTAAGCATTATTAATTAATTCGTTATTTTGTAACATTTCAGCAACACTTTTTTCAATTCTATCACCCATCGATGGGAATTCTTTGAGTTTGTTTAGTTTATAGACCAATCTATTATCTAAATCAAATCCCATATCTTGTAAAGTATTACTTGTGTTACCTGCTGAAGGAGGATTTACTCTTGTCCAATTGTTATTGACATCTTTTTGTTTAGAATTTTGTGTTCCATGGGTCATCGAACTGATACCTTCATTCCATCCTGAGTATGTCATTGTTCTGCTGACAGTTGTGTCCTCTCTGCTACCATGAGATGTCATTGCATTTGCGTCAGAACGTGATCTGTGTTCTTCAACAAGAACATGTGATGGTCCTTTATAGTCATCATAGTTAGTTACTTGTCTTAATGTTGAGTTTGCTGGTTGAGTATTAAATTGTGGGACTTTTGCGACAGATCCAAAAGCAGGATTATCTTGAGGTGTGTCACCAGTTGTTTGTCTGAAAGTTGAATTTGCTGGTTGAGTATTAAATTGGTTTCCTTTATTAACTGTACCATATGCTACACCATCATTTACAGTTTCAGCCGTTGTTTGTCTGAATGTTGAATTAGTTGGTTGAGTATTAAATTGATTTCCTTTATTAACAGAACCATATGCTACACCGTCATTTACAGTTTCAGCAGTTGTTTGTCTGAAAGTTGAATTTGTTGGTTGGGTATTAAATTGATTTCCTTTATTAACAGAACCATATACAACACCGTCATTTGCTGGTTCAGCAGTTGTTTGACGTATTGTTGAATTTGTTGGTTGAGTATTAAATTGACTACTTTTATTAACTGAACCATATACAACACCATCATTGAATGTTTCAGCAGTTGTTTGACGTAATGTTGTTTTGGATGGTTGAGTATTAAATTGGTTTCCTCTTTGAACTTCTCCATAAGCCATACCGTCATTTGCTGGTTCAGCAGTTGTTTGACGTAATGTTGTTTTAGTTGGTTGTGTATTGAAAACTCCAACTTTTTGTGTTTCTCTGTTGGATGGAACACCATCATACCAGTTATCAGCAGTTTCAGTTCTTTGGTTATCAAGTAAATAGAATGATGGTAAGTTACTATTGTTGATTGATTGTTGTTGAGCGGGTAATGGTTCGTAACCATTGAATTGTAATTTGTGTGGTTCTCTTTTAATACCATCGGGGTTGAAAGGTCCAACAACAGAACCTGATACATTTTGTATTCCATTTTTAAGTTCCATTGAAAATTTACGCGCTTGTTCTTTTGCGATTTGTTCTGGGTTAACTGCTGGTTTACTAACACCACCATTGCCTGCTCCATGAATATAATTATCAACAGCAAATGCTTTTTCTGGTCTTCTCTTGGCGACATTTGGATCGACTGGTTGTTTTTGTCCTTTCATACCGGGTATGACAACACCTGGATTTGATTTTTGGATTCTATTACCAACACGTTGGAAGTCAATAGTTGGTTCTGGTGCTCTGTATGAATCATGGAAACCAATTTTACTTTCTTCATTATATCCTAATCCTAATCCTGGTTGAACTTTAACATCTTGGAATGGTTTTTCACCTTGACGTTTATTACCTGGTAAGTATCTATCGATTACCTTTTCTGTGATAGAAGGAATACCATCAACGAAATGAACGTCTTTCATAGGTTCAAAGAATGGTGGTGGTGCTTCTTTGGGATAGTAATGTTTTGATGATCCTGTGAATAATTCCATTTTAGTGGCATTATTTGAGCTATTAATATCATCAACCATTTTATTAGTAAATTTTTCTTTACCATCAAGAACAACTGATTCTGCTCCAGTGTCTCTCTTTCTGTTAAAAGGTTGCATGTTGTTATGTTTTAATTCTCCTGATTTAAAAATTCCATATGTCATATCTCCAGTTTCTTTAAAAGGAGTCCAATTTTCTGCTATTTCTAATTCATTTCCAAAAGATGATGGATCTTTATTCTTGTTAACTTTTCCAAATTCAAATTGTTCATTAAGTATATTAAATTCTCCATCTGTTTTTCCTGTTTCTAATCTTCCAGGAACAGGTAGTTGTTTTTCACGATATTCTTCACCAACAGCAGGTATTTGATTGTAGAAACTTGGTATAACATTTGATTTTTCGGGTATAAATGATAAATTTTTAATTTCCTTGACTCTTTTATTATATTTTTTATTTATTCTTTCTTGTTCATCTGTTTGGTATAGTTTACTATTAAAATGTTCTTTTTTACCTTTTTTATCGTATTCATTTAATATTTGTTGATTAAGAATTGTGCCTAAATATGCAAGACCTCCTATAGCTAATACTTCCATTATGTTATTATTACTATATAATAATAAAATATTTAAAAAATCTAAATTTATTATGCGTTTACTCTAAGTTTTTTGTTAAAATTATCTAATATTTTCTTGGTTTCATATCTTGTTTGAACACCAAAGCGATCCTTATCATTCTTAACTTTATTACCATAATATACCCATTCACGAGGATCAATAATTAAATCGATCCAACGATTGTAATCAGCATATGTATAGTCTTTAGTATCTAAATCTAATCTTGAATAGTTATCTTCCATAAATTTTCCGCATAAACGATTGTCCTTTTTGAAACTTTCATGAGCAGCTTTTAATGCAGCATTCTTAACAGCTAAAACATTTGGTCCAGTTGTTTTTGTGCTGTCCCAACCTCTGTTAGTTAATAATGATTCAACTTCTGCACGTTTGGTGAGTCCTCCAGTTGATAATTCTCCAGTGTTTTGGAGTCTGTTTGAACGGGGTCCGAGAGTTGCGTGGCATTTGGCACCATTATCAACGAATCCATTGTATACGCGATAGTTACCAGATGTAGTTTGTTGTCTAACAATTTCGGGGAAATAGCTATCGTCATATATTCTTTTAGAAAAGTGTCCTGACATTTAATATAATATATATTTAGAAATATATTATATTTAATTTAAATTTAAACTATTTTAAAAACCTTTTCCTTTAGGCATTTTCATGTTTGTAGGAACAATATCTCTATCGCATAAATATGGGGTAACTACAATATTATTTGAGCATTTAGTGTATGAGTTACTTTTCTTTCCATTATTTCCTGTAAAACCACAAGCTATATATTTTTCGGTGGCGCATTTTGTTAAAGGGATTGTTCTGAATTGTAATTCAGATTCAACATCTGTACGGGATCCTATTGTCTTCCATGTGTTTGCAACAAAAGCTCCACTGTTCTTTTTGCATGTTAAACCATTTTCAAACTTACCATTGTATAATTCATAGTGTAATGGTTCAGTACTTGTCATTGTTCTTTGTTTAAAAGCGCAATCATCATATAATGTTTTATTAAAAATTCCTGACATTTATTATATATATATATTAGATAAAATATATATAAAAATCTATATAAAAATTTAAACTAAACTAAATTTCTGCCTCCTGTATTCTTATAATTTATATTTTTCAAGATTTAAGTTCATATTAAAATAACGATTGATTCTAAAATATAAATAATTTGATACTATTATTTTATCAAATGATTATATTCATCGCGTTTTTTAATAAAAAATATTCTCTTTCATATAATATAATGAATTTTAATTTTTTGAAAAAATGTATTATAATTACTACCATAAATAACCCTACAGACGCAATTCAAAAATATCGTGTTATTAACGATTTTGATTTAATAATTGTTGCTGATAAAAAAACAAATATCGAATCATATAAAAATGTTAATTGTATATTTTTAAATTTGGAAAAACAAATTGAAGAATTTCCCGAATTTGCAAAATTACTTCCATATAATCATTATTCTAGAAAAAATATAGGTTATTTATATGCGTTTAAACATAAATATGATATTATTTATGATACAGATGATGATAATATTCCATTAAAAAATTGGACAGACGTTTTGAATAATAAATATAATATTTTTGATGTATCTAATTGTAAGTTTTTTAATGTATATAAAATGTTTTCAAGTATCAATATATGGCCAAGAGGATATCCTTTAACTAATATATTAGGAGAATCTTCTCATATTATAAATAAAAATAATATAAATTCAGATATTGCTATCATCCAAGGACTTGTAGATGGAGATCCTGATGTTGATGCTATATATAGATTAACTTCAAGGGATTATAATAAAAATATATTATTTGATAAAAATATATTTAATTATATATATAATGTCTCTTTTTATAACAACATATAATAGTTCAAATATTAAAGTTGGAATTGCAAATTATTTAAAAGTTCTTTTTAGTTGTTATAAAATAAATTCTTTAATTTATGGATTACAAAAATTTAAATTTGTAGATAAAGATTTTGAACATATATTTAGTTCTATTTTTAAAAATACTGATATGATTTATGATGATTGTGAAAATAAAATACATATTAATGATTCATTAAATGATGTATATTCAGATTTTAGTAATATAAATAATATTTTATTAAAAGATAATGATAATAAGATTTATAAATTAGATGGTTGGAGATTTTATGTTCATCCAAATGATAATGTAAATATAACTAATTTTGGAAATGAATGGTATCTTCGTGATTGTAATATATCAATTGATTTTAGATATGATAATATACCACAAAATATAAGAGAAAATTATATTAATATTATAAATAAATTTGAAATTGTTGATAAAATAAATAATAATGTTAATATGTTTATTTTACAAAATATTACAGAAGAATTTTTAGGTGTACATATTAGAACATGGTATAATAATAGTACTTTTCAAGATAATCGTTCTTCAAATGAAAGATATGATCATTATTTATCTGTTAGAGATTCTTTTATTAATAATATTAATAATTCAAAATATAATACAGTGTTAATTTGTACAGATAATATACCAGAAGTACAGTATATTGTTAATAAGATTGTTAATAAAAAAGTTTTATTTTATGTTGAAAATCCTGAATGTAATTATATTCAAAATGATTTTAGTGAATTATTATTATTGTCAAAGTCATCATATTTAATCGGGTCTCTTAATTCAACTTTTACAGAATTAGCATGGTGGTATTCAAAATGCTCAATTAATGTAATAATACTATAATATTTTTATAATTTTTATAAAAATATTAATCTTTAAATATTTTATACTAAATTTCTGCTTCTAGCATTCTTGTAATTTAAATATCTTGTATCAATACCTGCTTTTGCCATTGGCCATACTTCACGGTTGACAACATAATAATCAATTGGTAATTCTTGTTCACGAACATATTCATATCCTCTAACATCAAAATTATTAACTCTTGCTTCATCTCCTAAATATGTATCATTTAATGTTTTAACATCACCTACACCACGACCATATGTTTTTAGAGGGGGCATTAAATGTTCTGAGTAATCTAAATTCATTTTTCTTGTAGCACTTTTGAAAGTAAATACTTGTCCAGCATTTTTAACTGATTTATCAAAGTCTTGTAAAACAGTTAATTTTGTATAATCTGTTTTATCACTTAATAATGCATGACCTCCATCGGTTAATTTATTGAAATTAATTGGAGAATATTTACCAGTGTCTAACGCGACGTCTGTTAATTTTTTATTTTCGTTTAATGAATATTTTAACTCTGTTTCTAATGCAATATTTAAATCTTGATTATTCTTAGTCATTGGATACATTCCAACAGTTGATACGACATTATCATTGATTTCATTTATAGTAGCCTTTCTTAAATTATCAAAATTTACAGATGGTTGCATGTATTTTAACTTTTTTCTTCTTTCGGGATATAATTCTTGCGCAGATTTATTTATATTTGAATTTTTGTTCATATATAGTATTTATATAAAAAAAAATAAAAAAATGTATATATAAATATTAAATTATATTATAAGAATGAATAATAATTTAATAGAATTAGCTAAATTAATTTTTGAGGGTGATCCAAAAGACCCTAATTCCATACAGATGCAATATGAAGATTATAATTCAATTGAAGATATATTTGAAGTATTATTACATGTATTTATTTATGGTTTTAAAATAAAAAAACTTAATCTAGAAAGTATATATACATTAATACCATATTTTCGTAGTATCTGTGTAAATTTAAAAATAGAAAAAATAGAATATTCTGAACTAGTTTTTTTAACTGATCCAAGATACAAAGAAAGATATTGTAATATATCTAGTAAATGTTTTGATAACTATGATTTAGATAAATTAGGATTTTCATTATCTAGAAATTATAATTCAGTTAATGAAATTGATGATATGAAAGCATGTTTTGTGTATGAGATAAAAAATAATTTTGTAGATTCATTTATTGCTTTCATAAGTTTTAATTTTAAATTTTAGTAAAATGTTCATCAAAATATTCTAATGCATTTAATATTGCTCCATCCATATTAAAATATTTATAATTTGCTAATCTTCCTAAAAAGTGTATTTTATTTTCTTGTAAAGTAAAAGATTTATATTTTTCATATAAATCTAAATTTTTCTTATTTGGCACTGGATAATATGGTTCACCAATATCATTTGTTATTTCTTTAACAATTACTGTATCTTTTGATTGTTGATTTAAGAAATGTTTATATTCTACAATACGTGTATAAGGAACATTTAATTCTGGATAATTTACAATACTACTTGTTTGATAATAATTCATATTTTTATGTTTTTCAATTATAAAATCAATACTTCTATATTCAAGTTTTTCTAATCCTTTATTTTCATAATATTGATCTATTGGACCAGTATAAATAACTGTTTCAAACTCAGATATTGGATGTTCTTTTATAAATTCAAAATAATTCGTATTCAATTTAACATCTATGTTATCATTTGTAAGAATTTTTTCTATGAATTTTGTATATCCTTTTTCAGGTAAGACTTGATATTTATCATCAAAATATCTAACATCAAAATTATTTCTAATGGGGATTCTTGCAAGAACAGATGGATCTAGTTCTTCTGGATATTTATTCCATTGCTTAAATGTATAATTTTTAAATATTTTTTCATATAATATTTCTCCAACTCTTGATTTTCCCATTTTCTCAGAATTATCTATATTATCATATTGAATTTGGTTCTTCTTTAACCATTTATTCATTTCTTCAGTTGAACTTATATTTTCATTACATAATTCATTAACTGTTGTTATATTAACTGGAATATTAATAAGTTTATTATCAACGTTTCCAAAAACTTTATGATCATATCTTATCCATTTACTAAATCTATTTATATATTCCCAAACTCTCTCATTGTTCGTATGAAATAAATGTGCGCCATATTTATTCATTAATATATTCGTATCTTCATCAACATAATCATATACATTTCCACCAATATGGTCTCTTTTATCAATTATTAAAACTTTTTTACCTAAATCATTTGCAAATCTTTCAGCAATTACAATTCCAGATAACCCACATCCAATAATTAAAATATCATATTTTTTCATATAAATAAATATTAATATTTTTTTATAATATTAACATATATGTCGTTAAAAGAAGACGAAATAATATGTATAATTTGTCTCGTTAATTTACAAAATAATGAAACCCCTTTTAAATATGATGGATTGTGTCAATGTACTCCATATATTCATATGGTATGTTTGAATAAATGGTTTGAAAAAAGAAATAATATATGTCCGATATGTCATGGGCCTTATAGAATATATGAAGAAGCATATGACGATGCGTATGTTGATCCAAATATATTTAATAGACGTCTACCATTTGAAAATAATCAATGTAATAAAATATTAATGGTGATTACATTTTTTTATTTAACTTGGATTATTTTAACAGGAATTCAAATTACATATAACATTTAATTAACATTTAATTAACGAACACGTAAATCATTATATGCAAGACAATTTACACCATCATATTTACAATTATTATCTGGTTGATCATATGTCATTCCAATATATTTTAAAAAATTTTCATACTTGTTCGGTATAGTTGTAACATTATTTGTTTTATAATATTGTTGTGATGTTTTTTTCTCAAAAACATCATTAATATTTCTATTTAAATTATGATAATATTTATCTAATACTTCTCTTTCTGTAGCATCACATGCTTCTAAATTATCTGCTTCAAATAATGGATTCATAAATGGATTGTCATTTGTAGGCTTTCTACATTTCTTTTTTTCCTCAAAATATTCTTTTTTATAAAATGTTTTTATAAATATTATTGCTCCAATTAATGATAAAGGAACAATTCCAAATTTTGATCCCATAATAGTAAATATTATTAATGTATATATTAAAAACATAATTGTCTTATTTAATTTTACATCAACTGAATCATCTTTAGTAAAAATAAAATTATTATAGTATTTTTTACCAAAATCTATTATATCAAATATTTCATTCATATAATAAATTATAAAATTTATTTGGATTTTTAGATTCATTTTAATCCATTCCTCCTCCTTCATCTCCTCCACCCTCACCACCCAAAGTTTGATTTTTTAAATATTCCTCTAATTCTTTTATTTGATCATCACTCAAGGGCTTCATATTCTTTTTATCTTCAACATCTTTAGATGCTTTATCTAACATTTCAGCACCTTGTTTCTCAATTATTGATGACATCATTTCTTCAAATTTACCACCTAATCCCTCTTTACCTCCCTCTCCCATTCCACTTAATACTCCTTTTAATGATTCACCTATACCTCCAGCACCTCCTAATCCTGATAACATACTTTCATCAATGTTTAAGTTTGATTTACTTAATAATTCTTTCATATCTGGTAATTTAAGATTATCAAATTTAGATGTATCTATATTCTTTGTAATCTCTTCAGGATTACTTAAAATTCCAGGAACAGCACTTAAAAATGAACCAAAATCAAATTCTCCCGATTCAAATCTCTTTGAATAGTCCTTCGCAAGTGATTGTAAATTATCCATTAATGCTTGACCTGGATCTGTTGAACCACTAATATCTCCAATATTATTTGTTAATTGGGATATCATATCAGATAACATATTATTTGCTTTTGATGTTGCTTCGGGCGTTGCTTGAGATTTTAGTTTTTCAAACATTCCATTAACATCCATCTTTTTAATATCCTCTTGTAAATTATCAACTAATTTCCCTAAACTTCCACCTTCCATTGTTTTTGTAAGATTTCCAAATAATGCTTCGTCGCGATCCTTCACATTTTCTTCAATTGATAAATATAAAAGTGTTACATTATCCCAAATCTTTTCAACAACTTCTTCTCTTTCTTCTGCTTTTAAAACAGCATATAAATTAATTTTTGGTAATATTTCACTACCCTTATTTGTCTTATAGAATAATAACTTATTTCTCTTTAATAAATATCCATTTGATTTTTCATTTGTTTTTATTTCTACATAAAAACGTTTTATTCTTTCATCTCTTTTTGATTCATCAACTGTACATTTTGTGTCATTGCAACTATTATAATATTTAACTAGATTGTTAAATATGTCAACAGTTTGTTCTGTAATAACAATGTCTTCAAGTTTTTTACTCATATATTAAGATAATATATTTATGCTTTTAAATTAACTTCTATAAACATTTTTCAAAATATTTTGATCCCAATTGACATAGAATGTCTAAGCTATCAAATAATTTATCCTTTTGTTTTTTAGATAATTGCTCAAATAATTTTTTAAATTTAAATATTTTTGTAATAGAATTTGAATCATCATATTTTTTAAAAGAATTTTCATCTAAAAAGAAATCAATATCCTTCTTCTTTATTTTATCATAAAATTCTAAAACATAAATATTAAATTGATCTATGATTAATGATTGATTTGCTTTTATTACATCATTGTATACATTTGAAAAGTATAAAATATCTTCATCTTTCACCATTGTGTTTAAATTTGTTATTAATGCATATAAATATTGATTAAAAATCATTGCCACATCCATTTTATCTAAACTATCAAGTTCTGAAATGTCTAAATCTTCCATATAAAATAAATTATAAATATTTTTTTATATATAACTTATATAACTATTTATGTATAAACAAAAATATATGAAATATAAATCTAAATATTTATTTGGTGGTAATTCTAATAAGGTTGCTCCAATTACATCCAATACAGATATGTCTTATCCTGTTACACCACCATACAATACTGGAAAATTAAAAGTTGATTCTGTTCATACTCTACATTATGAACAAAATGGAAATCCAAATGGAAAACCAATAGTATTATTACATGGAGGTCCTGGAGGTGGTATAAGCAAGAACTATAGTTCATTATTTGATAAGTCTATATATCGTGTAATTGCATTTGATCAAAGAGGTTGTGGTAATTCAACACCATATGCTGCGCTTGAAAATAATACGACAAATCATTTAATAGATGATATTGAAAAAATAAGAGAACATTTAGGAATTGAAAAATGGTATGTATGTGGGGGATCATGGGGATCAACTCTTGCATTATTATATGCAATTAAATATCCTTTTAGAGTATTAGGAATGAATATTAGTGGTGTTTGTTTATTCAGAAAACGTGATGTTGATTGGTTATATAGACGTGGTGGAGTTTCAAATATTCATCCAGAAGAGTTTGATGATTTTGAATCTATTTTATCAGAAAATGAAAAAAAAGATACAGTAAAGAGTTATTTTGCTAGATTAACATCTACAGATAAAAAAACACAAATGGAAGCATGTTATCATTGGGCAAAATTAGAATTAAGAATTATGTCACCGTTTGAACCTACACAATATGATGCTGAATTAAAACCTTATAATTTAGAAAATATATTACCTTGTGCAATATTTGAATGTTATTATTCGTCAATGCTAGCATTTTTACCCACTGATAATTATATTTTAGAGAATATCCAAAAAATTGCCAATATACCTCTAATTATAACACAAACTAGATTTGATATGGTATGTCCTGTAGATTCTGCATATCAAATTAAAAAAATATTACCAAAAACTGATTTAAGAATATTACCAATTGGAGGACATTCTTCACGGGATATTGTAACAAAAAATTTTGAAATTATAGCATTGAATGATTTACATAGTTTATCTACCTCTCCCTCTACTTCTTAATAATAATTGCATTTGTCTATTTCTCTCTAATACCATATCTTTCATTTCTTGATCTGTTTCTGATTCTTTTAATTTTTGTTCATTGTTATAGTCTGTTTTAATATCGATTTTTTTTGAATCATCAATATTATTAAAACTTGTTTGTGCTTTATCTACATTTTTTCCTTCTTCAATAAATGTATATTCATCGGTTATCTTATTAAATTCTGTATTCATTCCTTTTTGATCTAATTCATTTACAATCTGTTTCATTTGAACTATTTTTTTTGTTATATTATTTGTTTGTTGATTATAAAATTTAATATTTTCTAAATATGCTATAGCATTTTCACATTCAATTGGTTTAACAATATTTTTAACAATCAAGAATGGTATATCATATTTTTTTAAATCTTCAGGTAATTTTATTGTTTCGACATCAACAATTTTATAGTTATCATCAACCATCGATTTTAATTTATTTGATAGCTGACAATTTTGTTTAACAAAAAGTAAATTTTTTCTTTCCATAATAAAATTTATATATTTAAATATTATAATGAACGTCATTGAAAAATATTTAGAAGTTTATAAACAATGTATAATATTATTGAGTGGTTTCGAAAAATTACATCTTAGTGAATATGCTAAGAAACTCGCGAAAGAATTTAATTTCACTTTAATAGAATTTAAATACCCAGAATATGATGACTTAAATCAAGAAATTGAAAAACTTTTAAAAGAAAAAACTCCAAAAGGAATTATTGTATATGGTTTAAGTTTTCCAACATCTCAATTAAAATTTAAAACATCATATCATATTGCCATTAGTGGAAATAGATCATTAATAAATGACGATGATGAATTTAAAATATATCAAGAATATTTAGATAAAAGTTTTATTAATAAGTTTAAAAATATGAAAGATTTAGAATTTCATGATGATGTATATGATGATATATTTTTATTATGTATAACAATGATTATGAAACGTGTTTATGGAGATAAATATGATGAAATGATGAAAAAATATGCCGATATTGAGTCTGATTCTGAAAAAAAAGAAAAACCAGACTCTATAAGTGATGACAAAGATACAAAAATTGTAGAAGCAGAAGAAACAAATTATAAAAAGAAAAAGGGAAAGAAGACTAAAATGTCAAAAATGAAAGGTGGTAATATTGTAACTGGAGTAAGAGTTTTGAAATATAAGTTATAACTACTCTGCTCACACTAATTTTTATTTATATTTTTATAAATAAAAATTGTTCTCTCGCTCTGCTCACACTAATTTTTTTAATTAGATTTTATAAATAAAATCTAATTAAAAAAATTGTTCTCTCGCTCTGCTCACACTAATTTTTATTTGGATTTTTATAAATAAAAATCCAAATAAAAATTGATTTTATAATTCATTTAAATAAATATCAATAATAAATATATAAAATGGATATCAAACTAAAAATAAATAAATATCAAAAGTCGACTAATAACTTTCATGATAATGAGTTAAGTCTTCAAATATCCGGAAAAGACAACAACTATGTTTTAGTTAATACATTAAGACGTTTAGTTATGTCATCTGTACCAATATATGCATTTCACGAAACTAATATAACGATTGATACGAATACATCAATATTTAACAATGATATGTTAAAAGATCGTTTTAGAAATATTCCAATTTTTAATATTGAAAATCCTGAATCAACAGTTGATTCATATGATGAATTAGAAGTTAAAAAGGAAGGACTTGTTGATAAAATAAATGGTTTAACAATGTATATCAATATAAAAAATAGCAAAGATACAGTCATGAATGTAACAACAAATGACGTTACATTTTATTACAAAGGAAAACAAATTAATTCACCATACAAAAAACCACTCCTTTTAGTTAATTTAAGAAGAGGTCAAGAATTAAAAGGAACATGTATTGCAACATTAAATATTGGAAAGAATGATGGAATTTATTACTCTGCAATGGCATATCATTATCAAGATGATACAGATCCTAAGAATTTTGAACTTGTCATAAATAGTAATCGTCAGTTAGATGAAATTGAATTATTAAAACGTGGATGTAAAATTTTAATAATGAAGAGTCATAAATTAGAGAAACTTATTATTTCAAATCTTGAAAAGGAAGAGAATGATGATGTTTTAAATAAAGGTTTATTAAAAATTCAAGATGAAAATGCTACATTTGGTAATTTGATATCATATTATTTACAAGATCAAAAGAATATTGAGTTTGCTGGATATCATATTCCCTTTTTATATCTAAATGAAATTATAATTAGATATAGAACAGATGGAAAAAATATTATAGATGTTTTAAAGAAAACATTTAATGAAATTAGAGATATTTTTAGTCATATAAATAAACAATTGGATAAACTATAAAAACTATACACTATTCGGTGTTTTAACATCATTTTTTTTATTACATTGGGGAGAAAAGAATTTTATTTCAGATGCTTTTAATCGAGGAGACATATACACTAATTTCTTTATTAGGAATATTTCAATATTTCCAAAACTAATATTCCGTTCTCTTAATTCAAATGATAATCTGTTATGAATTATATAATCTGGCGTTAATGCTCCATATTTTGATTTAACTTGTTTTAACATTTTTTTATTTCCACAAAAACAATTATTGTTACATTTAATATATTGTCTACAAATACAATCAGAATCACAATTACAAACTGGTATCCTAATTGACAGTCGTTGCGGTTTAGTATCCATTTGATTTGGATTTATACTATTATTCATTTATAATTGTATTTATTTTTTATTTCAATTTTTTATAAATTAATTTTTTATTCAGAGTCAGATCCTTCTGATCCGAGCATATCTGATTCATTTTCAGATTCCTCTTCAGATTCTAGTTCATCTTCAGAATCAGATTGAGATTCTAGAACTGCCTCCTTAATTACTTGAGCAAGTTCCTTTAATTCGGAGTCTATTTTAGTGTTTTCTTCTTTTTGGTGCTCCTCTTCGAGTGCATCAATAATATCATCATCATCAGAAGCAATAGAATTAATTTCACATGCATCTGATTCACTTTCTTCATGTTCGATTAATGATTCAATAAATTCTCTTTCGAGTTCCGCCTCCGAAGGTTGTGCCATTTGAAAGTTAGTAGATTCAACGAGAGCCATCTTATATGCTATTAATTATATTAAAAAAGCAATAAGTTTAAATATCAATTTTTTTTACCTATATAATATATGGATATCATATTACTATCTATTCTATTCCCTTTTAGACTTACTATTTTTGCCTCAATCCATTTATTATCATTATGTGTACCAAAGTGGTTTATACAACAATATAGTACAGAAATTAATTGTATACTTTTATTAATGTTAGGTTTAAAATTAAACCAAACACTAGATTATAGAAAACAACTTGTAAATCCACAAATAATAGTCTTTCAACATAGATCATATGCAGATGCATATATTATGAATTATATCAATGGTCCAACAAGTTTTGTATATCGTGATGTATTAAATTCAAACATATTTGTTAGATATTTTATAGAAAAATTTGGTGGTGTTTCTGTCTCATCATCTATGAAAGGACAATCATCTCAAATATTCGAGTTTTTGAGAGATACAAATAAAACATTGGCAATTGCACCAGAAGATATATCAGATATACCAAACCGTGTTTTAACAAATAATAAATTAGGTGTTTTTAGAACTGGCGCATTTGTTCCTCTTCTACCTGTTCAACCAATATTAATTAATTTTTACGACAATAATGCTATCTGGAGAAACTATAAAGATAATTCAGTTCCAGAAACAATGATATATTGGATTTTTAGAAGATTATTTTCATATGTTTCTTATTTTGATGTTTATTTATTAGAGGAATGTTATCCATCTATACAACATACTCCACAAATGTATAGAGAACATGTTCGAAATAATATGTTATATTATGTCGAAAATTTTATATAATATAGTTATGCATATAATTTCCTTGGGACATGCATGTCAAGTAAAGACATTTATAGATAGAAATTTTCACCCACAAAAAACATATTTTTTTGATTGGATAATATCAAATTTTAAAAGTGTATTATATATACTTGAAAATATAAATGATGAATCAATTATATCTAAAGAAAAATTTACAAATAAATGGGTTTATATGAAATGTGATAGTTGGGCAGATTCTCAGAAAATAGAAAATATAGATTTTCCAATGATATCTATTCATGATTTTCCACTGTATATGGATTATATGAATTATATGGATCAATTTGTTTTAAAGTATAAAAGACGTTTAGAACGATTCAAAAATATAATCGAAAATAATGATAAAAATGTTCATATGATACATTGTATTGATCATAGTTTTATAAGACCTTATATATTAGAAAAAAATGATATAGATTATTTTTTTAAACTTATAAATAAAATAAATCCAAATAATAAATGTTATTTACATATTGTAATTACTCCAAAATTTAATTTTTTAAACGAAACATCAATTTCAAAAATTAATGACAAAACATATATTTATTATTTAATTAATAAATATGACGATGTAGAAGGTGATTGGCATAATCTTAATTTCAATTGGGAAATAATTGCCGATAATATTAAGAAAATATCTTTATAAATTACTCACAAACTCTTTCAATATGGCATTATCGTTATATTTAGGATTCATTTTCTTAAATAATTGCGTATTAGACACTTTCATCATTTCATATTCTTTTAAACATCTTATTATATCATTACTATTGATATAATATTTTAGTAACTTCTTAACATCATCTAGTTCTAACTTCTTCTTTTTACTCAAGACAAGACCCTTCATTTTGAAAAGCATGCTGTGTAATGTATAGTTTTTGTCATCAAATAATACCTTGAAATCATCTACATTTCTTTGAGTTAATTTTTGGCCATCGAACATTGTAAAATAATAATACAAATTTAATAGACTCATTGATAAATATGTAAAAACTCCATACATCATTCCCTTCGTATCAAATACAGATGATCTATACTTGAGATTTTCAGGAAATTGTTTGAAATGTTCATCCAAATTATTTCTCTTGTATAATTCAACTAACATACATTCATATGATGAAGCATATGGTGCTGCCTTTTCAAGACCAGTATAGAAATCAGTATGATAAACATAGAATTGTCCATTGTCATTATATAAATATCCCATCATATGACTGTTTGCAATATTTTCTTTTACTTGCTCAAATGTATATACTTCCTTATTTCCATTGTATTCATCAATCATTGAATCAATAAGATTTAAATCCGCATCTCTCACAAATAATAGAAATAGTTTCTTGTATTCACTTCCAAACTTCTCAGTATAATCAACAAAAATCTTATTTTCATGATGAACTAATACAAAATAGTATGACTTATCTTTTTGTAATTTGGATTCAAATACACTTACATCTCCAACAGTTTCTAAAAACATGTCATAGTGAGACTTTTCACTTACTTTACCATTGTATGACCAGTAAGAATCTTTTGAATCAACACACTTTCTTGTAGAATAATTCCACTTGTCATTTGAAAAATATACTGAAAGAAGCGTTCCTTCATAACATTCAACAAATTGTTTATCAGTTAATTCTTCCATCTTAGAAGAATTATTATAGTCAATGATTGGATGAGTATATGCAACAATTTTATATGATTCATCAGTTAAATTTAAAACGATTGATCTTGAATTATTAAAAAGATCATCCTTTGTTGGATTCTTTACAAAGTCATTATATACTAACATAGTCTTGTCTTTTAACTTGAATGAAATTTTATTAGAGTTCTTAAGATTATAATCATAGATTACTTTCTTGATTGTATTAAAATCTCCATTATATGTCTTTACAACCTGTTCTAAATGTTTCGAAATTTGAAGTGCCATAATATATCTATATTATTACATCTTTAAATAGATTAATTAAATATCAATTTTTTCTTTGATTTTCCCTCGATTTTTTTATAATAATTATATTATAAATTACTATATGAGTTACATAAATAAAATAGATCTATTGATTTACAATAGTATAAATGAAATATACAATGATATAAAAGATGAAAAATTTAAAAAATTAGATTCATTTGGTAAAGAGCCAGAATATGAAAAAATAATTCATAAATATATAAAAAATAATAAGTCAAGAAATGAATTGAAAGATGTATTAAAAGATAAAACTCAAATACAACAAATATCTAATATAATCGATAAATATATTATAATATATTGTTTATTATTTTTTGGTATTGAATTATCTAAATTAAAGAATGTTGAAAATGTAGAAGATGTATTTATTAAAAATATAATTAAAATGGCAACAACTGTTAAAGAATTAACATCTGAAATTAATGCAAATATAATTGATTCATTTAAATTTTATAATAATTTATTATTAGTTATTGATAAAAGTATAACATCTGATACAAATGATGAATTAAAAGCAGTTGTTGAATTTAAAAATAGTATTGATGGAGAATCATTAACACAAAATTTTAGTAATTCTAATAAAGATAGAAGTCACAATGCTATTTTATTGATTATATTTAAACAAATTTATTTAAAAAATGATAAAAATGATATATTAAAAATATTTGAAAAGAACAATATCAAAAAATCTGAATTCAAATATATTACAATTGTAGATTCAAAATTTGAATTTATTGATTATTCTACAATTGAAAGTTTAGTAAATATTAAAGATGATACAGGAGGTGTTACAAAGGGATTATATAATTTATTATTAGATTATGATAATCTTGATTTATATTACATCGGATCTGATAAAAAAATAAATGAATTAATAAACAAACAAATACTCATACCAATTACAGATGAATTTTTAAGATATCACAAAGATAGTGAAAAATATGAAAAAACAGAAGTAGACGAAACACAAAATTTTAAATCTTCATCTAAAAAAGATGAAACAAAATTAAAATATATTATAACAAAAATAAATAGTTTAACTGATTATTATTCTCCTAAAACAGCTAAAGATTCTAAGGATATTGAAAAATTATTTTATCAACCTATGATGAATCGTAAAGTTGTTTTATATAATGATACTGAAGAAATATCAATTATAAATAAATTCATTAATATTGGAAAAATAAATATTGAAAATAATGAATTATTTAGTGATTTAAGAGAATATAGAGTTTATCCATATGAAAATTTTAAAAACTTCAAAAATATAGGATTTCAATTAAAAGCATCTCAATATGTTGATGCATTAAGATATTCTAATATTGAATTTTTAGATAATAAAAATATTGTTGGATCTTTAAATCGTCCCCTTGAATTTAGATCATTATGTAAAGGAATGATGGTAAATGTTGTTGGAGTTGCATTACCTGTATCATTATTTAATAATGATGAAAAAATTAGATGTTTAAGTTTAAAAAATTTAACAAATATTCGTGAATATTATCAAAATGGATTTGAAGGAACAGTTGATTTATTAAGAGATAGTATTCTTGATACATTAAATAAGGATGAATTGATATATTGGATTTTTGATATTGAAAAAGATACATTAATCTCAGACAAATACAGTAATGTAAATCAAACTAATTATGAATCATATCTTAAAACACTATTAGATAATATATACAATAAAGTTTCTATCATGACATATGAGCTCTTGACAAATATAATAAATGAAAGTAATGAAAATCTATTTTATTTAAAGAAGATTATTCAATCAATACAAGAAAAATTTTTATACTTAAATATTCGTGAAGAATATTATGCAAAGATTCAAAAATTATTATATTATATTAAATTACCTCAAGTTAAGGAAGAATATGATAAAAATGAAGATTTTATTCCTGGAGTTAATTCACCATTAATTAAAATACCAACAATTGTAAAATCTAAAGAAAAAGAAATATTAGTTGAAGTTAGTGAGGAAGAAAAAACATCACTTGAAGATGAATTATTACAAAATGCAACTTGTCAACACACAATAACATTTAATAAAATTATGATGTATAGAAATAAAGATCCGAGCGCATTTAGTCAAGCATTATATGAATTTATTAAAAAATACAGACAGGTAAATGTTGAAGGTGAATTTTTATGTAAAAGCTGTTCTCAACTATTGGATATAAAAAAATTCGTTACAGATTCATTTCAAGGTAGTACAATAACATTAAATTTATCTTTTATGCAGCCATTAGAAGAGTTATCTAAATATGAAAAATTTAATAAATCAATTAAACAAATAGATAAAATTATTGAAAGAGTCGCATATGTAATGAACATGAATACATATGTAGGAAACGTACCAGTTGTAAGAATTAAGAGGCAAGAAATAACAAAAGTTACAATTGATTTAATTGAAACAACAAGTGAACTATTGAAAACAAATGATCCTTTAGTTAGAAAGGAACGATTACAAAAAGCGGAGTCGTTATATGGTATCAATAAGCAATTCACAAATTATTTTTTATTCAAATTAGATAATGAAATTTTTGTTTATACAAGTCAAGAAACAGATAAATTCAAAAAATACAAATACAATAACATATTATCCTACATTATTTTATTAATGATATTAGATATTACAAACAACCAAATATTCTTCTTAAACTTTGATAAAAACTACAACTATGTATTGTTTAATAAATATGGATTTTCGTTATTTAATAACTTAAAAATACGTATTAATGATTCTAATGATCTTGATTATATTAAAAAATACAAGATGTTATGTTATTTAATTTATTATATTGCTGGTATGATGATTAAATTTAATATATGGTATTTTGATATCCAAACAAAAGAGGATAAAGGATTTCCAAGAATTGGATTAGATATTATAATAAACACAGTTATCCACTTACTGAATACAATTACTGAAACATATACAAACAACAAAAATAATTATCTATTCGATACTATTTCAACACGTTTCTTTATAAAATTAAATACTCAATTAAATGACAGAGATTCAAAAGAAATTTTAGATAAAATAGAATTAATGATGTCTGATAGAATTGATATAACAAATAATAAGATTAGAATACGCGCTGGAACACAACATGCAACTAATATATTAGATGGAATTATTCAATCTGTCATCGTAAAACATCCTAATTATGTATTATTAACATATTTACAATCATATCAAGAACCTCATAAATTACAAATGATGACTCCTGATGAATTAAAAGAATTTAAAAAAATGTATGAACATTTACAAAAGAAACATATATTAACAAAATTTAATGAAGATGGTTCTAAAAGAACTCTTGTATTAAAGGATGAAGAATTAAATAAATTTAATGATAAAGATTATGATAAATTGGTAGAATTATTAAGAAAAAGAAGGAATGACTCATTATATAGATTTATGAGATTAGAACAAATGAGAAATGAAAAGAGTAATAGAAAAATTACAAAGGAACTTAAATTTGTTGATAAAATGAAATTGAACTATAAGAAATATTACGATAATACATATGATACTCTCATAACAGCATTTATCAATAAATGTGAAAATATAATTGGTCCAAATATTAATATAAATAATGCAAATATATATTTAAAAGAAAATACATACATAATAGATCATAACCATCTTGGACAATCTGCTGAAATAAAAGTAATTAAAGATGGAAAATTTAAACCAGCTCATGAATTTTTTAAACAAGATGTTCTCATTCTTGAACGTGATAATATTGATATTTTTTACAATGTAATTGAAAATAACTTATTAGGTTATAAAGAAAAAAATAAAAATTATGTAGAAGTACGTGGAACAGGTAAATTTGTCAAAGTTAATTATTCTATTGAGAATAAATTAAAATACTTAGGTTTTGATGGAAAATATATTCGTGTAAAAGACTATCAAAAAGATGATATCTATTCTAAAGAAAAGAATTCAATGAAAGATATTGTTGATGAAATAATGAGAAATAGAATAAATGCTCTTAAGAGATTTATGGAATTTTCACAAAAGATATTATATCAAATTAAGAATAAATTTAAGGTTCAATTAGTTGAAAAAGGATTAACTGATTTTGAAAAAATTAAACAAAAGTATTTTATTAAAGATAAAATAGATAAATCAAAATTAGAAATAAGTGGAGATGCTGAAATAGTATTAAATTTTCAATCTAAGTTTAAATATATAAATACTACAAAAGAAAATAATAAAAAGATATTAGTTAATTGGAAATTATTAAATGATTCTATACAACATGATATTAAAAAGACTTATATAACAAAAGATAAATATATTGATGCAAGTTATTTAATGTCACTCGGAGATAATGATCATTTAATTATGTTTTATACATTATCAGAAATATCGTATTTGATTGATTTGAATGATGATAGTTACACAAAATCAAATTTAGTATTTTTATTTGCGAATATAATTGATTATTGTTATAAATTTTTTAATAAACAATTAGATCATATTGAATTTAGAAAATTTAAATATATGATTGATTCAGATGCTGAAATAATTTCATATGATCAATCAGGAACTTTACAATTTAACCAAACTGAAGAAGATATTAAGAAAGAAAAAGAATTAAATGAGGAGGATAAAGAAAGAGAGGATGCACTTGATTTAGATCAAGATGAAAAAGATGAAGAATTAGATGATCCCGATACGGATGATGAGTTTACTAAAATGGAAGTTAGAGGAGATCAATAAATTAAATATAATTAAATTTATTATAATAATATATATTATAATGAATTTGTATTTACAATTATTTATCATTGTTGTGATAACATATTATTTATTTTACTACAGAGAAAAAAAAACAGTTGAAAATTATGTATTTAATATACCAGATTACACTCAAAAAAAATTAAATGGATATGACTTAAATGATTTAAGTTTAGAAAGACCAAAACATTATAATACCCTTGATTTTGGATATACAATGGATAGTAAAAGAATAAAATATTTAAAAGGTATTAATGATTCATTGAATAAAATAAGATTATTAGTTAATAAAGATAGAGAAACAACATATAATATTCAAAATAGAAATCCAACTCCTATAGAAGGAGATCCAAAACCATTCATGTTTGTCGCCAAATATCTAACAGATAAAATGAATCAATTAAGTGCAAATTTATATGATGTTAAATTTACAGATTTTAATGAAATAATTGGTGAAGAAATTGATGAGCAATATAAAGTTTATTTAACAATGAATTTTAGTGTAAAACTTCGTAAGGAAAGCTATTCTGATAAAAACTCAGTATATAATTTTGCAGTAAAATCAGAAGCAGTTATTAATAAAGCAAACCAATTATATGGTAAAGTAGGTACAGTTTTCTTTAGAACATTATTTATAGATGAGAGATTAGTAGATGAATTTTTACCATCCAATTTATATTTTAAATAAAAGTAATTTAAATTTCTAAATTTTTTATATACTATAAAAATATAGTTCATGGCCTTTGTAATAAATGATAAAATGAAATCAACTCTAATAATATATGCAATAATAATAGCGATAATTTTAATTCAAAAACCTAAAATATTATTTAATGATAATATGGAATTAAAAATTTTAGTTTTATCTAAAGATAAAAGTATGTCAATACCTTTATTATATGTAGTTGTCTTATTAGGAGCTGCTTTCGCCTATTATATTCCAAGATATCAATAAACGAATCATTTAACTATTCTCATTTTTTCAAAGAATGGATCAATTTTAATAATTTCATCAGGTGTAGTATATTCTTTATCCATTAATATTCTACCTCTTTCACTGACAAATTCACCTTCCGAATATTTTTCAGGAACAACTCTTCTAACAAAATCTTTTACTTTTTGTGGTATTTCTGGTGCTGTCCAAAAATGATCAAAAAATCCTTTCTTTGTTAATGTATTGAAAAAATAATGAACATCATAATAACGATTCATTTGTGATTTAATATTTATTTTTGTTGTCCAATCAGCATCAACCTTTGCATTATCAACTATTCCAGGAATACATGCAAAATCAAAATCCCAGAGTTTTATTTGAATACCTATATTTGGAACCATATATTCCATTCCATTAACTTTATATCTATATTTTGTTTCATTTGATTTATTATCTGATATATGTAATAATATGTTATTTGCTTTCATATCATTATGTCTAAATGACGGATACTTTTTATGTATAACCGCTAAACTACTTAATATTTGAAAAAAAATTACTCGCCATTCCTTTAATGATATTGTTTTATAATTTGCTCTAATGTAATCTAATAAATCACCACCATTTGCCCATTCTGAAATTAATACAGAAATTTTATCATAATAGTCTCCATGTTTATATTTTTTCATGAATTCTTCAAACTTTTTATTTCCCTTCGCATTATCCTTTATTAAATTAATAAATGGTTTGATTTCTGTATTAAATGTCGCAATTGGTAATACGATATGTGGTGTCTGTTGATTACATACAAAATAACTTAAAGTTCTAAGCATCATTAATTCAGCATTTTCAGGACGCTCCATATCATTCATATCTCCATAATTTTCTCTTCTGGGATAAGCAACGATTTTTACAGCATAGTGTAACATTCTGTTTGGATCATTTGGGTCTAAAAAAGATGTTCCTTTGAAAGTATGACCAGTAGTTCCTGATTTAATATATTCTAATTTACCACCAATTTCATTAATAATTTTATTAAAATCTAAAACTTTTTTATAAATAACTTTTCGAATATCATATTCATCTCTTGACTGTTCGATATATTCTGTATTACAATGATCAAAATCTATCATGACAATTGGTTCTAATTGTTTACCCTTTAAAAGATTTCTAATAAAGGATATACGACTTGAAATATGATCATTATTTACACTTTTTATTATCTGATTCGTATTGTCGGACATTCACTATATATCTAAATTATTTTAATAATTTTAAATAATTAACATATTATTTAAAATTTACACAACTCTAATTTTCTTTTTAAAGTATTCTATATCATTTATATCAAATAATTCTATTTTTTTAATTTTACCATCATCCGCAATCTCTACAAATGACCAACAGCATTTCCACGTCATCGAATATTTTTTAATCATCATTTGAAGTGCTTTTTCGACTCTAGATAAACTTACTTTGTATTGAGTTTGTAGTTTCTTAACATATTCTTTATATTGGTTTGAATTTAATAAATTAAAAATAATTATTTTATTTCTTTTTTTCAATAATTGTTTCATTTTTTGAATAGTTTCATTATTTACAGTATAATTATAGAATAAGTCATCAATATCTTTTTCAAGAATAAGTGATTTGCTATTAAGCTCATTAATCTTGGTATATAATTTATTTAATTCTGAAAACTTTTCTTCATCATCTTTTAAATTTTTTAATATTTTATCAACATCATGTAAATATTTTTTATATTGAGAAGTCAAATGTTTGAACTTTTCGGTCTTCTTTTTTTCCATATATTAGTTTATATTTTTTTTATATATAATTACTTTATAAATAAAATTTCTACTTGCTATATCTCTTATCTACAGCATGCTTGTCAAGTATAGAGTTCAAGTTATTATGAAATTCCTTTTCTAGCTTAAGCATATATTCAAGCTGTTTAATAATCAATGAATGCTTCTGTATTATAAGGTCATGAATTGTATCCTTCTTTTGACGTTTATACTTTGGTTCTTCATCCTCCTCGTCTTCCTCGTCTTCCTCCTCGTCTTCCTCCTCGTCTTCCTCCTCGTCTTCCTCCTCGTCTTCCTCCTCGTCTTCCTCCTCGTCTTCCTCCTCGTCTTCCTTCTTCTTATTCCAATTATCAATATTCTTCTTAAGATCTTTAGAAATCCTTGTTGGATTTTTGTTAGCCCACTTAATAAAATCCTTTTTAAGAATGTTAATTGATAGTCCGTATAAGTTACTTGTGAACCATTTAAGATAAATTTCCTTAAACATAAGATAAGGAGAAGTGTACACTTTACTATGTTGAATTACATATTCAAAAAAAGATGCTTTATATTCTGGTGAAGAATCGTTATATTTCTTTTTAGTTTCGAATGGTGTAAATAACGCAAATCCACTCGGTTCACTAGAGCTGCTCGAGCTACTGCTTGAACTAGACATCTCTTACTATGTAATTATTTAATTCATTTGTACATAATTACATAAATGAATAAATTTCAATTTTTTTATATAAAAATATTTCTATAAATAGTATTAATGACTATATACACAAAAATAATAAACCAATATTATTCTCCTCCTATTCCAAATAATTTTTGTATAGTTGTGTTGTTATACGATGATCAATTACTATCTGAGTTTTCATATGATAATTTATCTGATAATTCAATTGCATTTGTTGCATTTACACCACATGGGATTCAAAAGATTCATTGGACACTTGGTGTAATTGCTCGTGATTATTATGATAGAGTTGATAAATTAAAAAAATTAGAAGATTATAAAAAATCAATTGAATCATATTTAGTTGATTTAGCTATAAAAACATTTAAAGATAAATTTCCTACATTTAAATATGATATAAAATAAATTCACATATCATTACGATATATTTTCATTGTCTTATTACGTTTTTCATCTACAGGATCTAACTTAACTGTTTTCAAAATACTTAAAATATGATCCAATGGAACCATATCAATCTTTGGAATTGCTTGCCATAATTTTGTCTTGTATAACATATCTTGATCAAAAACATATGGTGCATGTTTTTTTATTATTGCATCATTATTCATTTTATATTTTAATACTGGTGGTAGCAAATATGTAAGTTGTCTCGGTAATACTAACATTAATTGTTCAAATGGTTTAATTGAATTGTAATTATTATTAAGAGGCTTTATAAATATTTTATGAAATTCATCATCAGATATTTCAGACAAATATTCTGAAATATCTGACATAAATAGACCATAGTGATGAGGAAAACACCAATTCCAATCAATACAATCTTTGAAATAATAGTTGTTGATCCAATATAAACCATATAAATATTCTTTACACATTTCCTCAATTCTTTCTTTTCCTTTTTCTTCTAATTTGATATTATAATAATGATCATAATATCTTTCTTTATCTTTATCATCAACACCCAATCTAACTGGATCATTAATTTTAAAACTTAGATTATCTAACTTAAAAAGTTCGATATCACAATTTGAAAGATCTGGTGGGATATTAGGATAAAATCTTTTGAATTTAGCAGTTTGAGTTAACATATCTCTTTCATGGAGACTTAATTCAGCACATAATTCTTTAAAGAAATCAAAGTCAATAGTACAATTATCTCTTACGATAAATGTAAGACCTTTCTTTTTATTAATCTTTCTAAAGACATCACCATATTTTTCAAATAGAATATCTAATCCATTATCAATTTTCTTATTTTGTGTTCTTAAACTTAATGATACAATATTTGGAACAAAATCATTACCTAATAGAAAACAAACAAAGATAAAGTCATTTATAAATTTCTTAGAATTTAACTTAATAATCTGTTCCATACTTTCATCTCCTTCATCAGCAATTCTAAATATCATTTCCTGAATAATACAATCTCGTAAAATATCTATGGAAACATAATTAAATTTACCTCCAAATGTAGTATCTGCTTCATGACCTAATTCTTGGGATTCGCGAATTAAATGAATGTTTTCATTATGAGTTGCTAATGATAAGAACAATAAATCTGCATCTAGTCCGTATATTACACTATTACCTTTAACATCATTATTTCTAATATATTGTAATACTTTATGTTCACCTTCTCCTGGAGTATTTGAAGAAGAAAATAAAACATTTCTTTTTTTATTCACAGTATTCTTAGTATGTAATATATAATTTATAATTGACTTGTTTAATTTTTCCATAAAAACTGTTCCAGGTGTAATACATGCATTTGACCATAAGTTTTCTTCTTCAACATTATGTTTTCTACGTATATCATTCTTCATTTCACTATCTCTAACAGATTTAAAACGACGGATACGTTGATGCTTGATTTTTGCCATTGGAGCTACACCATCAATAGCTATGTAGATTAATTCCATTGGATTTACTAATTCAATAATTTCATTTAAATACAAAATAACTTGATTTATCATTTTAGCTTCTAAACGATCTATATTTTTTAAGTCCTTAAATTGGTTTAAAATGTTAAAACATTGTGGATGAATTAGACAATTTGTGTCAATAAATAAGTTAGTTACATTATTATTTAGTTTGTTATTATTTATATTTGTTATCAAATTTGTTTTCTTATAGTTCCTGTGTATCCATGCAAAAAAACCAGGTACCCCCATTTTATTATTTTAAAATATTAATATAGTTTTATAATTAAATTAATTAGAAAATCAATTTTTATGTTTTATTAATATATAATATGCAAAACACAGAAGCAATCGAAGAAAGAATTTCTCAAATT
>Ga0209188_1000087_pt1 | contig 104424 bp, 117 predicted proteins | sample C_130625_EF_Meta_FD_187307 | JGI IMG/M metagenome (GOLD analysis project Ga0209188, IMG submission 187307) | Freshwater microbial communities from Lake Croche, Canada to study carbon cycling - C_130625_EF_MetaG (SPAdes) (version 2) | ecosystem: Environmental > Aquatic > Freshwater > Lake...
CTTGAGATGAATTAAATGTATGAATTTTGATTTCATCTGTACCGAGCTGTGGAACATATACAAACTTATTGGATTGGTCAAAGACGATGGAGTGTGGATTTTTCCCACCACTAGGAAACGCTTCTGTAGGAACCGGATTGACATAGCCATTTGCTTCAATTTTGTTAACGCTATTATTATGCCCACCAAAAGAAGTTGCCAATAACCATTTACCAGTTTTATCGGTAGATACATAGACCATGCTATCAGCCAGTGGAACTGCGCCAGTCCATTTGAGATGTCCATTGAGCTGGTCAATTTGATACATGTAAAGAGAGTAGGGCTTCGAACGTACAGAGGCATATAAGTTTTTACCATCTGGCGTTACAGCTATGGGCATTACAAATTTTCCGGCAGGAAAACGACCAACTGAATTTAAGTGTGGGTTTGGTCCTGTTGAAAGTTCATATGCTGATATATCGGCATCCTCAATATTGGAGATATAAACATAGGTTCCGCAATACGCGTTTGTTGTCACCACAAGGCTTGCTGTTGCTAGCATTAGATTTTTAAAGATTAATTTTTTATTCACACTGTCTCCGTTTTTTAACTAATATTCATTAATAATAGCGGCTATCCAGTCATTGTTGTATTAGGGCGGCGATTGTCGTAAACCCTAATAAATAGCAATCAAAAAGATATGTTCCTTGATAAGATCTGTAAAAATTACCTCGGGTAATTATTTGTACTAATATCGCATTAATCACTAGTTATAAAGTTTTAATAAATAATGGGGGCTTAGTGAAACTTCAATCCTTGATTAGGGTGCTAGGAATTTTTGTTTTATTGGGAAGCCCCTTCGCTGCACTGGCAGCTTATCCGGATAGGCCTGTAACTATTATTATTGGCTTTCCGCCAGGTACGGGAACGGATACAGTCACGCGTATTATGGCTGATCGACTTTCTCAGAGAATGGGACAACAATTTTTGGTGGACAACAAAGTTGGCGTAGCAGGGAGCATTGGAGCTGGAATAGCTGCTAAAGCTAAGCCCGATGGATATACTTTACTGGTGAGTGCCTCTGCGCCCATGTCGATTAATCCACATATTTACAAAGGGCTCAATTACAACCCGTTGACGGATTTCACGCCAATTGGAATGCTTGTGTTCCTACCCTATTTGATGGTGGTGAATGTCAGCGACCCTGCCAATACTTTGCAGCAATTTCTTGCCAATGCACAAAAGAGTCCAACACCAATTAGCTATGGGTCCACTGGTAATGGCGCTACCAGTAACTTGGTGATGTCCGTGTTGGCTAAGCGCGCAAATATAGAGATGACCCAGGTTCCCTATAAGGGCAGTAGCCAAGCTCAGGCAGACGTGATTGGCGGGCAATTACCTGTCACCTTTGATACGTTATCTTCCAGTATTGCCATGGTACGGGCAGGGAAGTTAAAGCCATTGGCGGTTGCTACACTGAAAAGAACTGAGCTTGCGCCAGAAATCCCGACCGTAGTTGAACAAGGTTTTCCAGGCTTTGAAATTGGGGCTTGGCTAGGATTTTTTGGCCCACTTGGGCTACCTCCCGCCATTCAGAAAACCTTATTTAACGAAATTAATCTGATATTACAAGAGCCAGAAACACGTGCAAAGTTAGCAAAGGTTGGGGCTGAGGTTCGCGCCTCTTCCTCTTCAGGTGAATTTACAGTGTTCTTAAAAAATGATTATGAAAATACAGGCAAGTTGATTCGTGATTTCAACATTAAGCCAATGGAATAAGAAGCTAATGGATAAAGCTAATTACGCTGTAAGTGCTGCAGAGCGCCAGGCCCGGATTGACTTAGCAGCTTGTTATAGGCTGGTCGCTCATTTTGGAATGAGTGATTTAATTTACAACCATATTACCGCTAGAGTTCCCGATAGCAAGGATGAGCTTATTCTCATTAATCCTTATGGTTTGATGTACAACGAAGTAACGGCTTCTAATCTCATCACAATTAATTTAGAGGGTGAGATTGTCTACAACCCCAATCCGGATTTTGGAATTAATCAGGCTGGATATGTTATTCATAGTGCAGTACATCGCGCCAGAGAGGATGTTGCCTGTGTTATTCACACCCATACGCGTGCTGGTATGGCTGTTTCAGCCATGGAATGTGGGCTATTGCCGATTACACAAACTGCCATGAGATTTCATGGCATCAGTTATCACGCTTACGAAAGTGTTGCGATTGATCTAGATGAGCAATCACGCTTGGTTGCGGATTTGGGGAGTGAAAATGCGATGATTTTAAGAAATCATGGCCTGCTTGCGGTGGGTCCGAGCGTGGCTCAGGCTTTTAATACCTTGTATTGGTTGGAGATGGCATGTAAGGCTCAAGTGGATGCATTATCTTCTGGTGTGAAATTAACGATACCGCCTGATGAAGTGATTCAGAAGACTCATCACCTATACCAGCCTTATGTAAGAAGGCCTTTTGGAGAAATGGAGTGGCCCGCGATGCTTCGTATTGTGGAAAAACTTGACCCAACTTATAAAAATTAACTGATCAGCTAGATGAAGTTGTTTGATAAATGACTTCATCTAAAGGCTTTTGATTGATAAAGTTTTGTATATTTTTCACAACCGAATCGATTCGTCTTTTATCTAGTTGATCAGTCCAGCTAGCGGTATGTGGCGTCATGATGACATTGTCTAGCTCATGAAATGGAAGTTCTGATGGTCGCATTTCTAAATTATCAGTACTCGCATATTGATACCAAACATCTAGCAGCGCTCCTCCAATCTCACGATTTTTTAGAGCCTTATAGATTGCTGCCTCGTTAATGATCGGACCTCTAGCTACATTAATAATGACCCCAGTAGACTTCATTTTCTTGAGTGCGGATTCATTAATCAAATCTCTAGTGCTGTCGCTGAGCGGCGCAGTAATCAGAATGTAATCACTTTCAGTCAATAGCCCATCTAGATGTGCGCTATCTTTCCACCATTTAAGTCGGGCATCCACTTTTGGGTTTCGGCTAATGGCTATAAACTCCATTCCAAAAGGAGTGGCGAGCTCGGTGACCCTCTTGGCTATATGACCAAAGCCTATAAAACCTATAGTTTTATGTTGAACCTCGCTATGTTTTAACCCTCGCACGATGGATCCACCATAAGTCCATCTCCCTTGGCGTAGTTCTCGGTCCATATGGCGCATGCTAATTGCAAACTCTAGTATGCCCAGCATGACATATTCAGCAATGGGTTCAGAGTGCTGGTTTGTATTGCAAACGATGCAGCCAACCGGTAGCCATTCCTTTTTCAGCCAGTCCATTCCAGAAAAAGGTACTTGGATTAGTTGAAGTTGGCTCCCTACCTTAATGAGATCCTCTACAAGTTTTGGATCTTTTGAATAAGCCAGTTCAGCTGATACAACCAGAATGTCGGCCTTGGAGACGAGCTCTAGCAATTCGGACTTAGACTGCTCAATAATGCAATGTTGAATAGTCCAGGACTTTCCAAGGGCCTGGATCAGTGGAGTAAGAAATATTTTTCCATATTCCCCGACAATCAGAATGCTTTTAGACATAACCTTCCTATGTGATTAATGCCATAAATATACAGCCAACTCTGTACGCATAATCCTTTGGTCCCAGGTTCAAGTCCTGGTGGGCTCACCAGAAAACAAGCCCTCATCAGAAATGGTGGGGGTTTTGTCTTTTTAGCGTCAATTCAAGCGTTAAAAAAGAGTGCGGGTATCTACTAGTTATAGCCCTTGACCTTTAATGTATAAATTGATGCTAGCAAATATAAACCTAGGCCAAATTATAGGCAGCCTATGTAGAAGTAATATAGCCCGCTATTTTTTCAAAATTAATTTCATCACAGGGAACTGAGCGCATGACACAAATTACATTGCTGGTTAATGGGAGGGCTAAATCTATTGATGTAGATGATGATATTCCTCTGCTATATGCATTACGCGACGATCTTGGTATGAAGGGTCCCAAATTTGGTTGTGGACTAGGTCAGTGTGGCGCATGTACGGTTCAGATTAATGGGCAGGCAGTCAGATCGTGTGTCACCCCAGCTAAAAGTGTCAGTGGAAAAAAAATTACTACTCTGGAGGGTTTGGGTAGTAGCCAAAAACCGAGCAAACTTCAGCAAGCCTTTATTGATGAGCAGGCAGCTCAATGTGGCTATTGTTTAAATGGCATGATTATGACGGCATCTTCATTCTTGGCCAAGAATAAAAATCCTAGCGACGAGCAAATTGCCGAAGCGATGTCGGGTAATTTGTGTAGATGCGGCACACATCAACGTATTGTTGCGGCTGTTAAGCGCTATTTAGCAGCTTAATTCACATAGATCCTTGAGATAGGCTTTTTAAATGAATACATTTACACGTCGTGAATTTTTAAAGACCAGCAGTGCTGGTGTATTGATGGTGAGTTTTTCCCTAAGCGTGGAAGCTGCTGCCAATCAATATGGCTTAAGAGATCCCAAAGATGTTAATAGAGAAGTTCTTGACTCTTGGCTCAGTATTGATCGAAACGGTAAGATCACTGTTTTTGCTGGAAAGGTCGATTTAGGGACTGGTATAAAGACGGCTTTAGCGCAAATGGCAGCTGATGAACTCTATGTCCCATTTGGTAGTATAGAAATGGTAATGGGCGATACCGCAACCACTCCTGATCAATGGATTACTGGCGGTGCCATCTCTATTTCTCAAGGCGGCACTGAATTACGCCAGGCTGCTGCCAATGCTAGACAGGCTCTTTTAGAGAGAGCTTCTGCTAAATGGAATATTCCAGTTTCTGAATTGATGATCAGAGATGGCGTAATTTTTCCTGTGAACAATCCAGGGCAAAAAGTAAGCTACGGTAGTCTGATAGGTGAAGGATTCAAAATCAAGGTAGATACTAAAGTTCCCTTGAAAAAATATAGCGAATATCGAGTTGTGGGTAAATCCATCCCGCGAGTTGATATCCCTGAAAAAGTCACTGGCGAATATGTGTATATGCATGACTTCAGATTGCCTGGTATGTTACATGCACGTGTGATTCGACCAGACTCGATTGGGGCTAGGTTAGAAAGTTATGATGACGCATCCTTGAAAAATATTAAGGGTTATGTCCAAACGGTGCGCAAGGGTGATTACCTTGCTGTCATATCAACTACGGAGTGGGGTGCTGTGAAAGCAGCGCGAGATATCAAGGTATCCTGGAAAAAAGGACCTGATTTACCTAAGCAAGAAACGATCTTCAAAGAGTGGCGACAAATGCCTCTTGCAAAGGAAGAGATAACCCAAAAAGTGGGTGATGTTGATAGCGTTATGAATTCGGGTGCAAAGAATATTAAGGCTACCTACAATTTTCCAGTACAAACGCATGCCTCAATTGGCCCCTCTTGTGCGGTAGCAGATTATCAGAACGGAAAACTGACAGTTTGGAGCGCTTCTCAGGCTACCCATTCTATGCAACATGAGTTAGCTGTCATTACCGGCCTTCCTAAAGACTATATTCGATTGATCTATCTTGATGGTTCTGGTTGTTACGGTCGCAATGGGCATGAAGATGCTACTGCCGACGCTGCCTTAGCAGCTATTGCATTAGGTAAGCCAGTACGAATGCAATGGATGCGTCATGATGAAACCGCGCTTGCACCAAAAAGCCCACCAAGAACGATGGATTTTGAAGCTAGCTTAGATAGCAAGGGAAATATTATTGGCTGGAAGAGTGATTTTTATATTGCACTCAATCACATTGCATTTATGAAGCCTTTGGATTTTCCATTGCTCGCTGCAACTGATACAGGAGTTCCTCGCCCTGGAAATTGGGTAGGGTTCCTGTTTCAGAATACTGGGGCACCCTACGCAGTACCTAATATTTCAGTGAATACTAAGCATATTGCACAAACCTTCTTACGTTCCTCGCATCTTAGAAGTCCTGGGCGGATTGAAAATAGTTTTGGTAATGAATCATTTATTGACGAGCTTGCAATCTCTGCTAATGCTGATCCGGCAGAATATCGTATTAAAAATTTGACGGATCCTAGAGCGATTGGAGTTATTCGTGCAGCGATGAAGTCCTCAGGCTGGCAAAGTCGGGATCCTGCATATAAGTCAAATCAAGGCAATAATATTGCTAAAGGTCGTGGTATTGCTTATGTAAGATATAACAATGCCATCACTTATGTTGCCACAGTTGCCGATGTAGAAGTGAACCGAGATACCGGTAAGATTTCGGTAAAAAATTTATATGTTGCCCATGATTGCGGCCAAATCATTAATCCTGATGGTGTCCAAAACCAAATACAGGGCGGTGCTATACAAACAGTAGGTCGAGTATTGATGGAAGAGGTCAAGTGGAAGGGCAGCGACATTGAGAGTGTTGACTGGGTTTCCTACCCGATTATTCGCTTCAATGAAGTTCCTAAGGTTCATACCGTATTAATTGATCAGCCTGGCACACCTTCATGGGGAGCAGGTGAGCAGACCCCAACCACTATTCCTGCAGCTATTGCTAATGCAGTATTTGATGCGGTTGGCGTGAGACTGAGAACTATTCCGTTTACACAAGAGTCCGTAAAGACCGCAATGAGAGAGCAATCTAGATCTCAGGCTTAATTTAGAAGCACCAGAAAAGCAAACCCTCATCAGAAATGGTGGGGGTTTCGTCTTTTGAGCTTTGCTGTAAGCTACACTCGATTTACTGGGGTCGTTCTTTATAGCTTAAGCAAAATATTGCATAACAGTGAATAATAGTTTTACTTAATTAAAAAATAATTTTTATTGCTCTGACTTAATTGAAGGAGGCTTAAGCGATGATGAGCCCTGATGAGATTGCAAGATTAATTCCAGCGGAAAAAGCGCACTTTCGTTCGCCAATACCTACTCAGGCAATTTCAAGCGATGAATTTTCGCCTGGTATCCAAACTCCTAAGCAAAAAGAATTTGAGAATCGTATGAAGGATATTGGTGCAAAGCTTGCTAAGCATCAAGGAATACCTCGCCGCCGATTTTTTCAAAGTGCTGCAGGAATGGCTGCAGCTTTTCTAGCAATGAATGATACATTTGGTCCGCTATACAGCGTTAGTCATGCGGAGGCCGCAACTCCAGAGCTAGCCAATGAGAGGGCTTCCGCATTAAAAGATCAGTTCATCATGGATATGCACACTCATTTCTTGCGTGACGATACTAGGTTAGAGGGTTTTGTGAGATCCCGAGAGGCGGTAGGTAAAGCCTCATGGAATCCTGCATTAGTAGGTAAGCCACAAACCCTGGATGATCTGAAGTTTGCTAACTACTTTAAAGAAGTTTACCTAGATAGCGATACTAAAGTGGCATTGATTTCTGGTTCTGGATCAGAGGATCCTCGAGATTGGTTTTTAACCAATGCAATGAAGGCGCAGGCTAGACAATCGGTTAACCAAGAGGCTGGTACTAAAAGAATGTTCTCACATGCAATATTCATGCCAGGAATGCCGGGTTGGTTGGAAAAGGCCGAAGCAGACCATGAAAAATTAAAGCCAGATTCCTTTAAGGGTTACACCATCGGTGACAATACGAATAAGCAACTTTCAAAGCATCCTTGGCGTCTTGATGATGAGAAATTACTTTACCCATTTTATGAAAAGTTAGCAAAATGGAGTAAATCTAAGCCAAGCTTAGCGAACGTCTGTGTTCATAAGGGTCTATATCCACCATCCGTCACGCAACAATATCCTCACTTATTAGCTTATGCGAAGGTGGATGATGTTGCGAAAGCTGCCAAAGATTGGCCCCAATTAAATTTTGTTATTTATCATTCCGCTTTTCGTTATACCGGTGGAACCTGGGATATAGGCTGGGAGCAATTTAGACAATCTGGCCGAATTGATTGGGTGACAGATTTAGCTCAGATCCCGAAAAAAACTGGCGTCACAAATGTTTATGGTGATTTAGGTCAAATTTTTGCTCAAAGCACTATTGCTGAGCCAAGGCTATGTGCTGCGATGTTAGGTCAGCTCATTCAAGGCTTGGGGGCAGATCATGTTGTTTGGGGTACTGATGCCATTTGGACTGGCTCTCCTCAGTGGCAAATTGAGGCCTTGCGTAGATTAGAAATTCCCGAGGATATGCAGAAAAAATATAGTTTTAGCCCTCTGGGTGCAGCAGATGGGCCAGTGAAGCAGGCAATCTTCGGTGAAAATTCTGCGCGGCTTTATAACTTTACCGATGCACAACGAGCAGCTTTAATAACTGATAAGGTTGCTTTAGCAAAAGTGAATTATGAGCAGTTTGGAGATGGAAGAACAAATTTAAGGTACGGTTATATGCAGTCTTAAGCTAGTCTTACAAGGAAGATGCTGGAGTAAAAATATAATTTTTTGATCCCAGCTTCAAGTTCTAGTGGGCTTACCAATGAAATCAACGACTTAGGGCGAAATTCCTAAGTCGTTTTTCTTTCCCTCCCATACTGGGTTTGGAGAGGCAACTCAGAATACAATATTGTTTAATGTAAGAAAAATACTTGAAAATTCAGATCTCATTCAATTTTTTATAGACCATTAATATGCCAACAGTAAAACAAGTTATCAGTCAAAAAAATAACACCATCTTGTCAGTAAGCTCAACCGATAATGTTGAAAAAGTTTTGACTCTGATGCGTGATCATCGAGTAAGGGCTATTTTGGTAATTGATGATGGTCACTTAGTGGGTATTGTTTCCCAAGGAGACTGCGCTATCAAAGTATTGTTACCACACAATAATCCGGAGCAAGTAGCTGTTTCCAGAATTATGACATCAAACCTACTTACTGTGAATTTATCTAACTCATTGGAAGAGTGTATGGCGATCATGGTCCACAAGCATATTAGGCACTTACCTGTAATGGAAAAAAATAAAGTGGTTGGAGTTATTTCAATTGGCGATCTCGTAAAAAATATTATTGAACAGCAGGGTAGTCAGATTAAATTTCTAGAAACATATATAAAGGGCCATGGCGCATAATTCTTTGGCCCCAAGTTCAAGTCCTAGTGGGCACACCAATGAAATCAACGACTTAGGCAATTCCTAAGTCGTTTTTCTATTTTAGCCACCAAACATGTAAGCAATCTCTGCGTATCTTTCGCAATAACTCCAATAAACACATAGGTTAGCCATGATTTAAGAAGTCATTGAAGAAATTGCTAATCAAAAAAGTTTACAAGTCAGTACTAATGAGTGCCTTATTGATTTGATAGTATGGGTTCATGGAAAAAGCAATAAAAGACTACGAAACGCCAACGCCTGGCAAGCAAGCAGCTGCCAAGAAGGGTACTTTAGTTAGTATCGCTACTAAGGACTGAGCATGAGAAGCATCAACGTCGTCTTTTTCTTGCGCCTGTCTACAGGCTTGATTTTCTAGATCATTCAACACATCATTGGACTTAAGTAGCAAGTAAACCCCAGGATGCCATCACTAATCAAGAATGCCATGGAAAAAACTTACAACATTGATATAAATATCCATACGCTGGATTCTCTTTTTAGTGAGCTGGATCCAAACCCGTTTAGACGTCGCGATCTTGATCCACGGGCAGTACATCACATTTTGCAGTGGGCTAGTGACGCACCACCACAAATGCCTATTATTTTGATATTGCATGTAGCAAGCGATGAGCCTAGTTTAGCAACCGAATCAGATGTCGAGCAAGCGGTAGATAATTATTTTGAATATGAGGCAGAATTAATTGGGCGTCAACACAATCGTAATCGAAACAGAATGCTCAAATGGCTAGGTGCCGGTATTGCCATAATGACTATTCTATTAACGATTAAATACTATAGTTTGCAAATTTGGCCTGATAGTTATTTCAGTACCGTCATTTGTGAGGCGTTTGTGATTATGGGTTGGGTCTCTTTGTGGGTTCCCATAGAACGTCTGGGTTATGACGGTTTATTAGTTCGGGAGCAACTAAATCTTTATCGTCGTTTGGCTACTATGCATGTGCGCTTTTCTCAGGCTTAGTCAGAATAGCATTTAAAAAGCGTTGGATTTTTTCGTCCTCTTCGCTGCGGTTATCTAATGGAATGTAGTTATTTTGAGCTTGAACAAATTCAAAAGCGTCACGAAGATTTGCATTTTGTAGCGAAATTTGATTTAGGCTGGTTATTTGATTTTCTGAGGTATCTAGAAAGTAGAGCTGATTTAGGAGTTGGTTGACTACAAGCTTATCTGCAACGATCTGTAAAGCGCTTTTATCTAAGTTGGATGTTAGTTCTATAGCGCTGGCTCTAGCATTAGTGAATAGGGCTTCAATTAGTTCATTCATCTTGGCCATATCAAATCCTGGCTCACATAACTGAATGATTTCAGTCGAGATAGTTTTCATGGATGATTCGTATAAGGAGTTGTTTTGCATGGAAAAATTCCTTGAAGATGACTTAGGTTTAACAATTGTTTACTTATTTTTTTACCTTAACACTCTAAAGTGAAATTTGCGTGACTAAGTAAACGCGTAACCCTTTGATCCCAGATTCAAGTCCTGGTGGTCCACCAGCAAAGCAAATCCTCATCAGCAATAGTGGGGGTTTCGTCTTTTAGGTGTTATTTAAGAACATTTGCAGCGAGCATTTTGGTAATCTGATCTTCACTGATACCAATGCTTTTAAGTAACTCATGGGTATGCTCTCCTAGTGACGGAGTGGTATTGGTTGTTAGTTGGATGCCATTATCAAGAGTAAAGCCCAGTCCAGCTGTTTTTACAGTTTTATTAGACTGCTCAAAGGCCATAAAGGGGATTGAAATATTTGTTCCTTCGATGAGCTCATCTAAGAACTCTGAAAGAGATCTCACCTTGGCTGCAGGAACGCCCACTTCATTAAGTCGAGCTTCAAGTTCTACAGCAGAATTTCCTGCCAATGCACTTTGGATTTTTTGCCTAACAAGATCAGGTTGTCTTGCCACAACAAACCCCCCATTCATTGCATTGAATGCATCTAGATCTAAGAGTGCTGAGTCAGTGCAAATTTCATCTAAATTGATAAGATGCATCATTTTTTTGAATTGCGCTGGAGTATTTGCAGCTGTTGATAGCCAGCCATCTAAACATCTAAAAGTATCTGATGCTGGGCTGCCGCTATATCCTTTATTTCCTAGTCTTTTTGTTATTTTTTTATCAGTTAAATAGTCGGTAGTGAACGGGTACATTAGCATCAAAGCTGCTTGAACTAAGGATGTTTCAATATATTGGCCCACACCATATTTTTCTTGTCGATAGATGGATGATGTAATTGAGAGCGCACCCAAGATTCCCACTGCTACATCAATCACCGGAAAGCCTACTTTTGTTGGGCTTGCATCCTGTTCGGGGCCAGACATCATCATCATGCCGCTGAGTGCTTGAATAACTTGGTCATATCCACCTCTAGTGGCCCAGTTTCCGTGTTGTCCATATCCAGAAATGGAGCAATATACTATTTGAGGATTGATCTTTTTGATGGACTCATAGTCTAGCCCATACTTTTTTACCACCCCAGGACGAAAATTTTCAATGAATACATTGGCATCTTTGGCTAGAGTACGTATAGCATTTGCACCTTCCACAGTTCGTATATCAACTGCTAGTGATTTTTTTCCAGCATTGAGACTTGAAAATGCCGTGGGGGTATCTGTAGGGGTAGATTCTTTATTCGCCCTCATCACATCACCAGAGCCTGGCTTTTCTATTTTGATTACTTCTGCACCTAACTGAGCTAAGTAATAAGAGGTTAATGGTCCCGCTATGACATGGGATATATCAATGACTCGAATGCCTTTTAAAGATGCTGTCATGGCTCTATTTATTCTCCACTAATACCAGTTAGACGAATAATCTCAGCCCATTTTTTATTTTCACTAACCATAAACGCAGCAAAGGCCTGGGGGCTTTGACTTGGAGTAAGAATATTTCCTGCATCTTCATATACGGTTTTCAAGGCTGGGGTTGATAGAGCTTTAGTAATACCTTGGAAAAGAATATTAATCCGGTCTTGAGGTGTTTTGATTGGAGCCCAAATACCAAACCATGACTCTTGAATGGTAAGTTCATTTTTCATGATTTCATTTAGAGTGGGTACTTCTGGTAACTGAGCTAATCGATTTTTACTAGTGACAGCAAGGGCGCGAAACTTACCCCCTTTTACTAGAGGAACCCCTGTTCCGGCAATTGGGAATGCAAATTGGGTATCGCCACGTAGTAACGATGCGGCAATTTCAACGGATCCTTTTAAGGGAATATGGGAGACTTTTAAATTGTTGAGTGATACAAAAGTCGCTCCTGCAATATGAGCCGAAGTTCCAATACCTCCTGAGCTGTAATTCATTGACCCTGGATTTGCTTTTGCGGCATTAATGACATCCTCAACTTTTTTGTAGGGAGAATCATAAGAAACTACCATCACAGTTGGTGAGGAGTACATATTGCTGACAGGAACAAAATCTTGGAGCGGGTTAATGGAGAGATCTGGCTTCATAATTTTCTGTACTAATTGAATGTTTGATCCCAGCAGAAGGGTATATCCGTCAGGAGCTGACTGAGCAACAAATTGAGTTGCAAGCACACCTCCAGCACCAACTTTATTTTCAACAATGATGGTTTGTTTTAGCGCCTCTCCCAGATAGGGAGAAACTTGTCGCAATTGAACATCTGGGCCACCACCAGCAGCATAGGCAGAGATAGCTTTAATTGGCTTGTCGGGAAAGTTTGTTTGAGCAAAAGCTGATAAGGATGCTGTGCAAATTACTAACCCAAGTATTAAGAAGATTTTGCGATTCATGTTTCCCCCGTAGGTTCATTCAAATGTAGTTCAAGTTTTCTTGAATGTTTTTCAAGATAGCGCCCCTAAGATACATCAAAATACTCTTAGTAAAGTTTTACCCCCTCTATTTTTAATAAATCCACTACACAAAAGCTCACATACTAAAAAAGTGGTGCAACCTCTTGAAATCCTAGTGCCTTTCTTTAAATATCTGCTCCCATAACCCCATGGCCGCCAATTTAAAGTCCTGGGTCCACGAGAAAAAACAACCTCCTAGTTAGTGTTTTGGTACTCATTAGTTCATACCCCATTACCCTGATACGAATGGGCTGCGGAATCATTGATGTATTCAGTAAAATTGAGTGCTCATAATCTATATTAATGATGCACTATCAACTCATGATGAAACCTAACTTTCTACAGTGCGATCCATGGCCTTCGGCACAGAAGCTGCAGAAAGCTTTGGAGCACTCAGCTCTGATTGCACGCACCGTCATTAGTAATTTGGGTAAAGGGCAAGAGACTGTTTCCATTTCATCCAATTTAAATCCCCCGCATTGGGAGTTTGGTCATCTCATTTGGTTTCAAGAGTTTTGGGTACATCGACACGGACTTCAATCTAATCCTTCGCTTCTTCCTGATGCCGATGCTTTATTTAATTCATCCGGAATCGTTCATAGTGATCGCTGGCAAGTTCCATTACCTTCTCTTGATATCCTTCAAAATTACTTTTCAGAAGTGACGGAGCGGTCATGTGCTCTGCTGAGATCGGAATCTTTGACTCCTGAGCAGGCCTACTTTATTCAGCTGTCTCTTTATCACCAAGATATGCACAATGAAGCGTTTGCCTATACGTGGCAGTATTTAGGATATGTATGGCCGATTGAGACAGATTCTGAAATTCCTCTCCTAAATTCAACTGACCTGGAGCCTGCTTATATTGAAATGCCTACAAGTCAAATTCAACTGGGGTCAGCCCCACATTCTGGCTTTATTTTTGATAATGAAAAATGGCAGCATGAAGTAACGGTCCCCCGTTTTTCAATTTCTAGTCATGCAGTAAATAACGGACAGTATTTAGAGTTTTTAGAGGCGCATCGAGATACAAGCTCGGGCTCATTACTTAGTCTGCCACTACATTGGAAGCAAGAGGGCGGTAAGTGGTATGAAAGATCATTTCATCAGTGGTTAATAATGGATTTGCAGGCACCAGTTCGACACATATCTGCCCAAGATGCTCAGCGTTATTGTTTGTGGCGTGGCCTTCGTCTGCCTACCGAGGAAGAGCTCACTGCATTAATGCTGTCTTCCACTGTAAATTGGCGTCATTCAGGCTTATGGGAGTGGACTAGTAGTGTTTTTCTACCTTTTGCTGGATTTAGCTCTGACCCTTATCAAGATTATTCAGCCCCATGGTTTGATGGTAGCTATCGCGTTTTAAAGGGTTGGAGTTCGTACACACCAGAGTATCTGCGACGTCCACAGTTCAGAAATTTTTATTTACCCTCTAGAAGTGATCCCTTTTGTGGCTTTCGCACCTGTTTGGCATAAATTAGGTAAGCTCACATACTTAGCTACCGATCTTCTTACTTTTAAATTGAGTTCTTCAATATGACATATAACGGACGTCTTACTTCCCTCTCCCACGGCGGGGGCTGTGGTTGCAAAATTGCTCCAGGTATTTTGAGCGATATTCTGAAATCCTCCCCTATCCGCCAGATACCCGCTGCACTTCTGGCGGGCTCTGACAACAATGAGGATGCTGCCGTCTATCAACTCAATGAAAATCAGGCAATCGTAGCGACAACCGATTTCTTTATGCCTATTGTTGATGACCCATATCAATTTGGGCGTATCGCTGCGACGAATGCTATTTCAGATATTTATGCCATGGGGGCGCAACCTCTTTTTGCCCTAGCCCTATTGGGTATGCCAATTAATGTTCTTCCCTTAGAAGTCATTCAGCAAATCACTGCTGGTGGTGAATCAGTCTGTGCAGAAGCTGGGATCATGATTGCTGGTGGTCATTCGATTGATACGGTAGAGCCCATTTATGGCTTAGTCGCTATTGGTGTAGTCGATCCTAAAAAACTCAAGCGTAATAGCGGTGCAAAGTTAGGCGATAGCATTATCCTCAGCAAGCCATTAGGTGTTGGCATTCTTTCTGCTGCACTGAAAAAAGAACAACTATCTGATTCTGCATACCAGGAAATGATTGCCCTAACGACTAAGCTGAATAAACCTGGTGTAGCGCTATCTCAACTCGATAGTGTGCATGCACTCACTGATGTCACTGGATTTGGATTGGCAGGACACTTATTGGAGCTCTGTCGAGGCGCAAAGCTTTCAGCCCAGATTCAGTGGGACTCTATTCCCGTAGTTTCTGAGGCAGTCAAACTAGTAAAAGAAGGTATCTTTACTGGGGCATCTCCACGTAACTGGCTCGGGTATGGTCATGAAATATCGATGGCCCCCAATTTGAATGAGTGGCAGCAAAACCTTTTGTCCGACCCTCAAACCAGTGGCGGTTTATTAATCTCTTGTAGCCCAGAAGCTACCGAGCAAGTATTAGAAATTCTCAGAGCAGATGGATTTACCCAGGCTCAAAAAATAGGTCAATTTGTTCAGGGCTCAGGTGTTTCTGTAGCCTAAGTTCTTCTTCAATTTAATAGAAAGCACCCAATCAATATGAAACTACATCATTTAAAGACTTCTCTTAGCTTGGCTCTAACAATGCTCTGCTTGAGCTTATTTAGCCATCAAGTAAATGCGCAATCTGTCCTGCGTGTTTCTGCAATCCCAGATGAGTCACCAACTGAGCTGCAAAGAAAGTTTCTCCCTTTGGGTGAATATCTTTCTAAAGAGACTGGTCTGAAAGTCGAATTTACCCCCGTGACTGACTATGCTGCAGTAGTGGAGGCCCTGGCAACGAATAAGATCGATATGGCATGGCTAGGCGGATTTACCTATATTCAGGCAAAAAATCGTACTAACGGCGCCGTTAAGCCCATCATTCAACGTCTTGAGGATGAAAAATTTACTAGTAAATTTATTATTCCTGAAGGAAGCTCAGTAAAGACTTTGACTGATTTAAAAGGTAAGAACTTTGCCTTTGGCTCGCCATCATCCACTTCAGGTCACTTGATGCCGCGTTTTTATTTAATGAAGGCTGGCATTAATCCAGACACAGACTTTAAGAGCATTGCTTTTTCTGGGGCTCACGATGCGACTGTTGCCTTTGTTGCGAGTGGTAAAGCAGATGCTGGAGCTTTAAATGCGTCTGTTTGGGATAAATTGTCTGATGCTAAAAATCCTAACGCCGAAAAGGTAAAGGTGCTTTATACAACGCCTCCATACCATGACTACAACTGGACCGTGCGCGGTGGTTTGGATGCGGCAGTGACGAAAAAAATTAGCGATGCTTTTTTAAAGTTAAGCGTTAATGATCCTACTCAAAAAGAACTGATGGATCTTCAGAGGGCTAGTAAATACATTCCTACTAAGTCTTCTAACTATGATGAAATTGAAAAAGCTGCAATTGGTGCCGGTTTGATTAAGTGAAAAAAATAGCATTTTCATTTAAGGATGTAAGCTTTAGCCATAGCAATGGTAAAGAGGCGCTGAAAAATATTAACATTAGCGCCTCGGCAGGTGAGTCTATTGCGATTATTGGATCATCTGGTTCTGGCAAAACCAGCTTTCTTAATCTCATAGCAACTTCACTTCGGCTAAGCGCCGGGTCGATAACGGTTTTGAATGTTGATCCATGGGCGATATCAAAAGGACAGCTACAGCATTTACGCTCTCAAATCGGCTTAGTGCATCAAGCAGCCCCTATTCCACCAAGACAAAGAGTGATCACCGCTGTCTTGGCTGGTCGCCTTGGTCAGTGGCCACTCTGGAAGTCCCTTATATCCTTGATCTACCCTGTTGATATTGCGGGTCCTCAACTGTGTTTACAAAAACTCGATCTAGCGGACCGCCTCTTTGAGCGATGTGATCGTCTGTCTGGAGGCCAATTGCAAAGGGTGGGTGTTGCACGTGTGCTCTACCAAAAGCCTCATTTATTACTGGCTGATGAGCCTGTATCAGCAATGGATCCTGTTCTTTCTGATTTAACGATTCAGCGCCTTCTGGAAGATGCTCGAACTAGAGATGCTTGTTTTGTAGCTAGCCTACATGCGGTTGATATTGCCTTACAGTGGTTCCCAAGAATTATTGGATTACGAGACGGCGAAGTCTTTTTTGACCTGCCAGCGTCTGAAGTGAGCGAGGATTTGCTAAAGCAACTGTATGCTGCAGAGCGCGGGGATCTCCCAAAACAAGGTATTGCTAATTTACAGTGATGAACGTAGCACATCAATCTAGAGATCCTGCAGCATTCAGACGTTTTTTGATGATGTGTATTGCACTGGCAGTTTTATGGCCAATGCTGCAATTGGCGCAGTTTGATGTCTTTGCATTATTTGAAGTTAGCAACCTCAAGGTTTTTACTAACTTCTTAATTCAGTTTTTCCCGCCCAATCTGCAATTGCCATTTTTAGCTTTAGTGCTAAAGGCTACTGTAGAAACTTTGGCTATGGCAACCGCAGGTATTGCCTTAGCGATGCTGATAGCAATTCCACTGGGCTTAATCATCACTTACAGCCTATCGATTTCACGTATTGGTCCTGCCTCAGGGCATCGTATCGCTAAGCTCGGTAGATACCTTGCGCGCATGCTGATGTTATTACTGAGGGGTATTCCAGAAATTGTGTGGGCTCTACTATTGGTCAGGGTATTTGGTTTGGGTCCAATAGCCGGTGTGCTGGCAATTGCTATTACCTATGGAGGTATGCTTGCAAAAGTGTATTCCGAAATTTTGGAGACTGAAAATACCTTACCTGCTAGAGCACTACTGATGTTGGGTAGTGGCCGTATCAACGCATTTTTATATGGCTTATTACCAGGCGCCTCACAAGAGCTAGCTTCCTACACCATCTATCGTTGGGAGTGTGCCGTGAGGGCCTCTGTCGTGATGGGTTTTGTTGGTGCTGGTGGTTTGGGTCAGCTAATGGACCAGTCGATGAAGATGCTCAACGGTGGTGAGGTATCTACTATCCTCATCGTATTCTTGTTACTTGTTTTACTCGCAGACTATATTAGTCTCATCATTCGTAGGCAACTCGCATGAATCAGTATCCAGCTCGCGAATTTTGCCTAAAGTGTCTTATTACGCTTATGCTGATTGCCCTTTTGATTGTGGCGAGCTTTACTTATCTTTCACTAAATCCTCTAGCCCTATTTACTCAGCAAGCCATGAGTGATGTTGCTGTTTATACGGCGCGTTTTTTCCCGCCCGATCTCTCACCATCATTTTTACAAAAGGTTTGGAGTGGTGTATTGCAGACCTTAGCTATCTCTGCTTTAGCTACTTTGTTGGCAGCTATTACGAGTCTTTTTTTAGCGTTACCAGCAGCCGGACAGTTTGGTCGTGGTGCAAAAGTGCTAACTAGGTTTTTCTTAAATTTTCTTCGTTCCGTACCAGAGCTCGTTTGGGCAGTATTGATGGTGCTAGCAGTGGGTTTAGGACCATTTGCTGGAACTTTAGCGCTTACCTTACATACCACTGGCGTACTAGGGCGTTTGTTTGGAGAGACCCTGGAAAATCATCCTCCCAATGCGACGCAAGCGCTTCGATTAGCTGGGGCAAGCAATACCCAAGCATTTATCTATGGAGCCATACCGGGTATCTACTCTCAACTTCTGTCATACAGTCTTTATCGCTGGGAAATGAATATACGTATGGCAACGATATTAGGATTTGTGGGTGCAGGAGGCCTCGGACAAATTTTGTACTATGAGCTCTCTTTATTACATGAGCAGCAAGCCTCAACTGTGATCATAGCAATGCTGATATTAGTCATTGGCGTAGATATGATTAGCAATAAACTGCGCAGAGTGCAAATGCATAGCCTTGGCTAAATGCTGTCATATGAAAAAAGGAATATTGAAGTGAGTCAAGAGCACGTGCCTGATCAGAAGTTAATTGATGAAATCATTGCTGGTCTTTTGCAAGAGCAGCCATCAATATCTCCTAAGTTTTTCTATGATGAAATTGGCTCTCACTTATTTGAGGCAATTACCTTTTTAGAGGAATATTACCCAACCCGAACTGAAAAACAGATCATGATGCAATGCGGTGAAGCAATAGCTTTGACAATAGGCAAATGCGATGTTTTATTGGATCTAGGTGCAGGTAACTGCGAAAAAGGAAGTGCATTATTTAATTCCTTAATGCCGAAAGAATATAGGGCGCTTGATATTTCTAAAGAATTTTTAGAGCGAGCTATCTATGGTTTGCAAAAGGAATTTCCGCAAATTCAGATGCAGGCACAAACCTGTGATTTACAGGAAGAGATGCTATTTCCTGATTTATTGGGGCGTAAGAAAACCTTTTTTTATCCAGGCTCCTCCATTGGAAATTTTGACCTAGATGCTGCACTAAAGTTGTTTAAAAATATTGTGAAAGTTTGTGAAGGTGATGGGGGTTTGCTGATTGGGGTTGACCTAGTTAAAGATCATGAAGTTTTATCTCGAGCCTACAACGATGGCCTCGGAATTACTGCAGCCTTTAATAAAAACATTCTTTTGCACCTCAACCATATCGTTAAAACAGATTTCAATTTAGAGCATTGGGAGCATTGCGCTATTTTTAATGAGCAACTCGCTCGAATTGAAATGTACCTAAGATCTTCAGAACAGCAACTAGTTTCTTGGCCAGGTGGTGAAAAGCAGTTTGATAGGGGGGCTCAAATCCATACAGAAAATAGCTATAAGTACACACAAGAAAAATTTGAATCTCTATTAAGTAGTGCTGGCTTTAAGAGCGTGCAATCTTGGACTGACCCGAATCATTATTTCTTGGTAGCTTATGCTGCTGCCTAGGACTTTGATTATCTATTTAATGAGACTCTGAATGAGTTTTTGAATCGATTTCTGCTCTAACTCTGGCTTAGTGATCTTCTGTCGCCCAGCAATCGCCTTACATAATTTTTGGTAAAAGGCTTTATTGGACTCAACCTTAGTGAGTAGCTTGCTTAAAGCAACTTGATCGCCTACTGGATAGTAGGCGGGGTAAGAGTCCCCCAATAAACCCCGATTTCCTGGAATATCTGAAGCAATCACAGGGATACCAATAGCAATAGCCTCAGATACTACGTGAGCGCCACCCTCCATAATGCTAGAGATGATCATGACATGAGATCGAGAGAGCCACTGTAGAGTTTTAGAGTGACTCAATTGCCCTAGCCACCGATAACGCTCAACCTTTTTTTGAATAGAGATTGCCTGTTTTTTGAATTCAGGGCTCATCGCCTTTCCAAGCTGAACAAGTTGTACTCCGCTATTCAAGGGTAATAATGACAGGCTTTGTGCAGCACAAAAAGGATCTTTCTCTGCCCGTAGATGGCCGATGATGCTGGCTAAAAAATGACGTTTTGGCGGTACTTTTCTAGAAATACTTTTTACTGACTGGTAAATCACTTGAACTTTATGATGAAATTTCTTGGGCAGGGATTGAATCGCATTTGGTTGAAGCACCACGATCGCATCAGCCATCTCCATTGACTTGATAACCTTAGTTGATTTTTTTAGGTCTCGGTAGATATCCGTTCCAGTCATGATTAAGGCAACTGGATGATTGGGATGAGTTTTTTTAAACCTTTGAATAGAGTCATGGCTCCGTAGCCCATGTAGTGCAATCAGAACATCACATGACTTTCCAGACCATTGCTCCGTGATAGTGCTTTGGTAATTTAGGCGCGATAAAAATTGTTGCCACCGCAAGGCGGTAATACGGTTGCCATGAAGAGTACCTGGGGGTGCAGGTGTTACGATTTCAATGCACAGTTTCAAGTTAGGATTTCTCAGTTAGCTTTGATTTAAGTGTTGTGATCTAGAAGATCCTAGTGATGCCTACGGCGTTTCTTCCATGTATAAGGTTCGCCATTTGGGAATTCACCGCCAGTAATACCGTCTACCCCGAACTTGCCTGCAATCTCTAAGTCATTAAATTTAATCGTAACAAACTCACCTAGCTGCTTAGCCCATTCCATGGCCTCATCAAGCGTCTTAAATTCATAGGTTTTCGAATGATGTTCTATCGTTATCACTTGAGTTTTGGTGGTATTTGAGGAGTTAAGCAGTTAAATAGACTCCAGCTTAGCGGAAATCTCGGCAGTTTTATTTTTTGCGCGCAACTCTTAGACATATTTAGGTTTTGATTTATATTGAATCTAATTCAATTTTCTTAAAAAATTCTAATGCCAAGTATTTCAACGAGCGGTCTTAAGCTGATTAATAAGGACACCCTTTGGGATAAGGCCTACTTTTCATTGAAAAGTGCATTATTAGCGGGCAAGTTTGTTCCGGGGGAGCGTATTATTTTGAGGAAAGTTGCGCAGGATCTCGGCATAAGTCTGACGCCGGTTCGTGATGCTATTAACCGCTTAGCCGCTGAAAATGTGCTCGAAAGAGGCGGTGTCGGGCAAGGCGGAGGCGCTTCAGTGCCTTTACTGAACGCTAATGAGTTTGATCAATTAATGTCGATACGCAGTAGTCTTGAGCCATTAGCTGCTGAAGCTGCGGCTAAAAATGTAAGCAAAGCAGAAATAGCTGAAATTTCAAATCTATTGAATCGGATGAAGGATTTGGCAGAAACTGGTAACTTGGCCTCTTATTTAGATGCCCACTACAAATTTCATTTTGGGATTTACAAGCTAGCCAATCAAGCCATTCTTTTGCAGGCTATTGAGGGGGCTTGGCTCCGCTGCGGACCCACATTAAATTTGGCATTACCTGCATACAATCCAGGACAAAAGAGACATAAGCATCATTTAGCAGCCCTCAATGCCCTAAAAAAGGGTGATGGCGTTGGAGTTGCCCAAGCTATTCGTGCGGATATTGATAGCGCTCGACTCGATATCTGTAATTTGTTAGATTAAATCCGTTGTTTTCATAAGGGTTAGTGACTTATTTGCCTAGAAGAATGTTATTTGTTATAACATTAAATTATTTTGTAGCTTATGGAGTAAATATGAATACTTTAAGAACGGTTATTAATTCAATTACGGCTTCTGCCTTTGGAGTTTTTTTAGCTTTTGGACCCGCCATAGCCGCTGATTTTCCTGCCAGAGAGATTAAATTAGTGGTGCCCTGGAATGTTGGAGGATCAAACGATATTTCTGCAAGATTAATTTCTAAGATTTTGGCTGATGAGGGGGTTACTGTTGTCGTAGATAACGTGGCCGGGGGAACTGGCACGATTGGTATGACAAAAGTGGCAAATGCAGAGCCGGATGGTTACACCATTGGTATGGGTACTAGCTCTACTATGGCAATGATTGCGCAGGGCTTAACGCCACTCAAGAATGATCAATTTGCTCCAATAGCACGAGTCACAACAGATCAATTATTACTTCTAGTTCCTAAGGGCGGACCGGTAAAAGATTTAGATAGTTTTGAAGCAATGGTTAAAAAGAGTCCTGGAAAAATATCTATTGGTACTCCAGGCAGTAATAACTTGAATCATATATTTGCGGTGATGACCGGTAATGTAGTCAATTCTTCAGTTGTAACCGTGCCATACACTGGTGGGGCTAAAGTGATTATCGATCTCGCAGGTAAACAAATTGATGCTGCAGTGCTAAAGCCATCCGAAAGTAAGGCGCAGATTGACTCTAATATGGTTATGCCACTAGGTGTATTCGCGAATGAGCGTATTAAATCAATGCCCAATATTCCTACCTTTAAGGAAAAAGGGTACAACGTTTTCCCTTATGGACCATTAGTACAAATGGCATATCTTGTCGCTCCCGCTAGGACTCCCCCAGAAATTCAAGAAAAATTAATAGCCATTTTTAATAAGGCGATTCAAGACCCTCGCTTTAAAGCTGCCTCTGAGGATGGTGGGGCAAGAGTCGATAGCCTTACTGGAAAGGCATTGGGTACTGAAATTATTGCAGTTACAAACACCTTATCTGAGGTCGGGAAAAAAGTATTCTCTGAGAAAAAATAATTATTTGAGATTGAAAGAAGAGTAATGAGTCAAATTAAAAAAGTAACATGTCACGTTGTTGCCGCTCCCGTACAAAAGCCTTTTACCTCATCAAGAGGTTGGATATATAAAACTCGTGGTTCTTGCATTGTTGAAATTGAAACAAACGACGGCATAGTAGGTTGGGGTGAATGTTATGGTCCATCAGCTGTTGCGAAGGCCTTTATCGATACTCAATTCGGACCCCGGATTATTGGAAGGGACCCTTTCGACGTAGAGGTGATCTGGGAAGATTTATATAACCGGATCAAGGATTACGGCACTACCGGCATGGCAATTTCTGCAATTAGCGGAATTGATATTGCATTGTGGGACATCATTGGCAAGTCCTGCGGAAAACCTATTCACAAGTTGATTGGTGGGTCTTATCGTGATGAAGTAACGGCATATGCGACAGGCTTATATTTTATTGATATGGATCGCTTGATTGAAGAAGCAGTAGAAGAGGCGATTGAATTTAAGCAGAATGGCTTTATCGCTATCAAGATGAAGATTGGATTAGGTGACTTAAAGTTAGACATTAGGCGTGTAGAAGCAGTGCGAAAAGCGGTAGGTGATGAGATGCGATTGATGGTTGACGCTAATCATTGCTTTACGGTTCCTCAGGCAATCAAGATTGGTCGAGAGCTTGAGAAGTTAGATATTGAATGGTTTGAAGAACCTATTTCTCCAGAGGATTTGGATGGTTATGTTGAGGTGACTCGCGCTCTAGATATGGCTGTTGCGGGTGGAGAAAATGAATTTACTCGCTGGGGGTTTAGGGATATTGTGGTGCGTAAAGCAATGGATATTGTTCAGCCAGATGTTTGCGCTGCGGGCGGTATCAGTGAATGTCGCAAGATTGCAACCCTTGCTAGTGCACATGGGGTGGAGTGCGTTCCTCATGCCTGGGGATCAGTCATTGGAGTCGCCGCAACCTTACATTTCTTAGCGGCGCTTCCAGATCAGCCGCCTAGCTTTAAAGGCAACCCGCCTTTATTTGAGTTCGAGCAATGTGAAAATCCATTCCGTGATTTGTTATCAGTTGAGCCTATTGAACAACGCAATGGTAAAGTCAGCGTGCCAAAAGGCCCGGGTCTTGGAATTGAAATTAATCGTCACATTCTCGATCAATATCGAGTTGCATAGACAGTATTTATGCGTTACTTGACCTTTACAAAAGGATTGGAGAAAAAAGTAGGTGTCCTACTAGATGACTCTTTATCTGTGCTAGATCTTTCTCATGAAAGTTGCAGTGACATCATGGCTGGTCAATACCCAAATTTACTAGAGATGGTAAAGATGGGTTTGCCATCGATGACTAAAAAAATTAAGGAAAAAATTGAGAGTCGGTCATATGATCAGAATGCGGTAGTCAGCCTTGACTCCCTTGCAATATGCTCCCCAATTCCTGCTCCCGGAAAAGTTATTGGGGCTGCATACAACTTTACTGATGCATTGGATGAGCGCTCAATGACTTATCCATTAGAGCCGGTTATTTTTATCCGTTCTGGAAATACTGTTATAGGGCCACATGATCCTATTCTGATACCGCCAGATGTAGGTAACGTAGGCTATGAAGCAGAGTTAGCTGTCATTATTGGCAAACGCGCCTTGTTTATCGAGCCAAAAGATGCAATGGATCATGTAGCTGGATACACAGTGCACAACGATATCAGCGGTAGTGGCATGATTAAGGAGGATGGCGGAAATTTTGTCCGAGGAAAGAATATGCCTGCATCCTCACCTTTTGGGCCTTATCTGGTAACTGCAGATGAGGTTGTAAATCCTTATGCGATTCAAATTAAATTAGATGTAGATGGTAGGGTATTACAGAATGGCACAACCGGCACAATGCTTTTTAAGATTGCAGAATTAATTTCTTATATCTCTAAACAAATGCCACTTGAACCTGGCGATATTATTGCAACGGGTACTCCAGCAGGTTTGGCAATGATGCATCAGCCTACTGCATGGCTCGAGCCAGGACAAACAGTCAGAGTAGAGCTCGAGGGTTTAGGAGTGTTAAGTAATCCAATACAAAAGGGAGCGCCATTTCTTGAGTAAAAAATTTAAGGTTCTATTAACTAATCCCATACATCCAGTTTGTAACCAAGCTTTAATGGAGGAGTGCGATGTGGTGGTAGCGCCAGATATAAAGCCTGAGACTCTTAAAAGTCTTATTTCAGACTGTGATGGCTTAATAGTTCGATGTCAGCTAACCCAAGATATATTTGATGGAGCTAAGCAATTAAAAGGCATAGTTCGCCATGGTGTGGGATTAGATTTCATTCCGGTTGATGCAGCCACTAAAAAAAGAATTCCAGTAGCAAACTTACCAGGTTCAAATACTAATGCTGTAGTTGAGTACTGCTTGGCTGCTATTTTTTATTTCCGTCGCCGCTTAGATCTGATTGATTCAGAGTTACGAATTCAGGGGTGGGCAAAAGCTCGTCCCTCAGCCGATCCCTCAACGGAGGTAGCGACGACTACTCTGGGTATTATTGGATTTGGTTCAATAGGAAGCAAATTAGCAAATGCAGCAATGGGCTTGCAAATGAAAACTATTGCGCTTACTCGACGCCCTGAAACATTGCCTAGTGGAGTTCGTTCAGTTACAAAAGCAGAATTATTCTCGCAAGCTGACGTAATAGTCATTTGCTGCCCTTTGAATGAAGAAACTCGAGGAATGGTAGATCAGTCTTCAATTTCAATGATGAAGTCAAATGCCATCCTGATTAATATTGCACGTGGACCGGTGGTCGATACGCTGGCAATCATTAGTGCATTAAAAGCAGGAAAAATTGCTGGTGCAGCGATGGATGTGCATGATCATCAACCTCTCACCGGTGAAGAGGCGATCTTTGATTGCCCAAATTTATTGCTTACTCCCCATATAGCATCGATTACTTCTAGTAGTATGCGCGGCATGAGCGAGGGATCAGTCAAGACAATTCTTGCCATCCTTAAGGGTAATCGGCCTGACAATATTGTTAACCCAGAAGTCTTTCTTTAATCAAAAAATTATGACCAGTAATCCAATGCGTATTGTGAAATTAGAGGCCGTACCAATTTCATTCCCAGTTCCTGAAAGTAAGTCGGTTCGATTGGGTATTGGTAAATGCGTCAAACGTGACTCAGTTCTAGTTCGTATTGAAACTGAAGACGGTCACGTTGGTTGGGGTGAGGCGCACCATGGCAGAGCGCCAGGTGCAATTGCAAAGTTAATTGATACGACTATGCGTGAGCTTGTGCTTAACTGTGACGCAATGGATATTAATGGGATCTGGGCGCGCGTTTACAAAATGCAAATCTCCAGCCATGGAATGGGTGCAGCCGCAGTATTGGCTTTAAGTGGAATTGATATTGCCCTGTGGGATATTCGCGCTCAGATTATGCAGCAGCCTTTGTACAGGATGCTGGGTGGCGCCTCAAAAAAGATTAAAGCCTATGCAGGTGGAATTGCGCTTGGATGGCAAGAGCCCGCTTCCTTGGCAAAAGAGGCGCAAGAACATGTAGCAACTGGCTATCGAGCGTTAAAGTTACGTGTGGGCGATACCGCAGAGAAAGATATTGTCAGGGTTCATGCGGTTCGTAAGGCGGTAGGTAATGAAATTGATATATTGGTTGATGCTAATACGAATTACACCCTAGCTGATGTGCGTAAGGTAATGCCTGCTTTTGATGAGGCTGGAGTGAGTTGGTTGGAGGAGCCATTTCCACCGCAAGATCGAAAAGCATATCGCATGGCTCGCAGCTTAGGGCGCGTCCCATTTGCTGCGGGAGAAAATCATTACACCCGCTATGATTTTGCAACCTTATTAGACGATGGTGATGTACAGTTTATTCAGCCTGATCTATCGAAGACCGGTGGCGTGACTGAGTCGATGAGAATTGCGGCCATGGCAAGTGCTAATAAGCTAACAATCAATCCACATACTTCTGCGACTGCAATTAATATGGGTACAACAATCCATTTTCTATCTGCGATTGATAACCCCGGATACTTTGAAGGAGATGTGACATCACTCAATCCATTCAGGGATGAAATGATGGACAAAGGAGCTTATGAACTCGATTCAGAAGGTTTTGTAAGGCCGTATGAAGGTATAGGTATTGGCCTGAAAATTAATCTAGATTTTGTTAAGGACCACCCCTTAATTGATGGACCATGCTACGTTTAATTGCTTATTAAGTAGCATAGGTATCCAAAGCCATTTTTTATTTGAATAAATATTACAGAGATAGGGAGAATGAGATGAAGTATCAAAAAAATATCATTAGTACATTATTGGCTGCAAGTTTCTTGATCAGTGGTTTAGCGATTGCCCAAAATATTCCGACAGCTAAACCAGAAGATGTTGGAATGTCATCCGCAAGATTGAGGAATGTAAAAGCTTCCTTGCAGGCAGAGGTCGATAAGGGCAATATTCCTGGGGCTGTAGTAATGATCAACCGCAGAGGGAAGTTAGTCTACTCGGAGGTTGTTGGCTATCAGGATAAAAGTGCCAATAAGCCTATGAGTAAAGATTCTATTTTTAGAATCTATTCAATGACCAAACCACTTGCTTCAGTTGCAGCAATGATTTTGGTTGAAGAGGGCAAGATGCAGTTGGCTGATCCTATTTCTAAATTTATGCCTGAGTTTGCCAATATGCAGGTTAGCGTAGCAAATAAAGATAGTAGTGGTAACGTTGAATACACCTTGGTTCCTGCTGCTAAGCCAATCACCGTTCAAGATTTATTGCGTCATACCTCTGGTATTGGCTATCCAGAAATTACCGCTAATCCTAATATCAAAAAAGCCTATACCGATGCAGGACTTTATGTAGCTGGAGGTACTGACTACGACCAGCGTCGTGTCACCCCGCAAGAAATGATCTCAGGAATTGCTAAGGCACCACTGAATACTCAGCCTGGTACTAACTGGGAATATGGGATGTCAGTAGACTTATTGGGTCGTGTGGTTGAGGTTGTTTCTGGAAAGCGTTTGGGTGACTTTTTGCAGGATCGTATATTTTCACCTTTACAGATGAAGGACACTACATTTTCTGTTCCTGCGGATAAGAAGTCACGTATTGCCGAGCCCTTTGCTACAGACCCATTTAATAAGACCCCGATTAAATTGTTGGATGTCACCATCAAACCAAATAATGACTCTGGTGGCGCAGGAGCAGCGGGTACTGCTGGTGACTATATGAACTTTGCTAGCATGATGCTCAATGGTGGTGAGCTCAATGGCCAAAGAATTTTGTCACCTATGACCATCAATTTAATGGCATCTGATATGCTGGGTAACCGAACAGCAGTACCGTTATCTCCTGGCCAATTACTGATGGGCGTTGATGGTTATACGTTCGGCTTGGGTTTTATGGTTCGTCAAGGTCAAGGCTTGGCATCAGTTGATGGTTCACCAGGTGAATATATGTGGGCTGGTGCAGCAGGAACTTTCTTTTGGATTGATCCAAAAGAACAGATGGCTGTAGTGGTAATGAGTCAAGTTCCAGGCCCAATTCGCCCTTACTATCGCCGCATGATTAAACAACTTGTTTCATCGGCTGTTATTAAATAGAAATAAAGCCCCAAGCTGTGGTGTAAAAAAACGACTTAGGAAGAGACTCTTAAGTCGTTTTTTACCAGGGTAGCTTTTCGCCTGAGTAGGTCAGAAAGCTTCCAGAATCCTCAATTTTTAGATTTTCAAGAACGTGGAACATATCGCTTACAGCTTCCATGGGGTCTCTGCCAATTTGTTGTCCACGGAAAGGTTGTGATAATCCAGAGTTCACGGTGCCAGGATGAAGGGCTATCAATGCAATATTCGGCTTGGTTCTAGCCAATTCAATTGAAGCTGTTTTGATGATCATATTAAGAGCTGCTTTAGAGGCTCTATAGCCATACCAACCACCCAGGCGATTGTCTTCAATGCTTCCTACTTTGGCAGATAGTATTGCCATGATTCCATGTTTAGGATCTAAGAGTTTTGCAAAGTGCTTAACTGTTAAGGCGGGGCCAATGGTATTGATGTTAAACATCTCGGTAAGTTGATCCTGGTTTAAATCATCCATTTTCTTTTCAGGCATCCATTGTGCGGAGTGCAAGACACCAATGGTATTGATGATTAACTGAAAAGGCCCTAACTCAGCTAGACTGCCTGCAGATACTTCAATAGTCTCTGGGCGATGATAATCAATTGCATGAGTTGAATTGCGTTGAATGCCGATTACCTTTGTGCACGAGGGATAGTTCTCTAGTAGCTCTACAAAATGCGACCCAATAGTTCCTGATGAACCGATGATAAGAGCGCTAAATGGTTTTGGAAGTAAGCTCATGTAGGGAACTTTAGCGTAGTTTAGCTAAGAGTGTACGTGGCCTTTTAAGCTTTATGCAGCTATTTCATTTGCTTGCTATGCTTAGACATCTTTTTTCTGAAGTGTAATAAATGAATATCAATGCTGATTACAGCCAAAGAGTTGTCATAAATCATCACGATTTGCCGTGGATTCCGAGCCCTGAGCGTGGGGTGGAGAGGCGCATGCTTGATCGCATGGGAGATGAGATAGCAAAGGCAACTTCTATCGTGCGCTATGCACCCGGATCCCAATTTCAAACTCATGCCCATGAATTTGGTGAGGAGATATTAGTTTTAGAAGGCGTATTTAGTGATGAGACTGGGGACTATCCAGCTGGAACTTACATTATGAATCCCCCGGGATCCTCCCATGCACCATTTAGCAAGTCTGGCTGCACGCTTTTTGTGAAGTTGCGACATCTGGGATCTGATCAAGTAGTGCGAGAGGTAATTGATACTAAAACCGCACCTTGGTGTCAGGGGATGGTACCCGGACTTCATGTGATGCCGCTGATGCAACAGGGTAGTGGGTCTACCTTAGTTCGTTGGGCGCCTCAAACATATTTCAATCCCCATAAACATTTTGGTGGTGAAGAAATATTTGTAGTTGATGGTGTGTTTGAGGATGAGCATGGACGCTATCCCGTTGGCTCTTGGATAAGAAGCCCCCATATGAGTTTGCATCAACCGTTTAGCAAAGAGGGGTGCACAATTTTTGTGAAGACTGGCCATCTATTATCGTTAAGATAAGCCCCTCTAAATAAGGCTATGGACTAGGATAAATTTGCTGTGACAAATATTGTCCATTCTTGTTGACCTTTACTAAAACCATATCCCCTACGTTAACTACCTTACCAGTGTAGGCTTGAATGTTGACGTGGTGAGTTACCAGAATGAGCGGTGTCTTGCTATTTTCATTTAGCTGAACTTGTATGAGCTTTTCTAGTTCTTTGGTTTGCCGCTTTTCTAGACTCATATCATCGAAGAATGATCCAAGAGCTGGAGAGATTTTTACAGGCCATAGATTTAATAACTTCGCCGTGTCTATACAGCGACACCAGGGGCTGCTAATGATGTTTGCAGACTGAATCCCCTGATTTTTTAGCCACCCTCCTATAAGCGCAGACTGTTTTTTGCCATAGTCCCCCAGATTTCTTTGGGTGGAACACTGTTCTAGTTTATAACCTTTGGGATCTCCAAAGCCCGGAGCATCCGCATGGCGCATCAGCAGTACATGCTGACCATCACTTAAGTCAGTAGCTAAATTCGCATTTACCAAATTTGCGCCTGCAGTGAAAGGAAGAAAGCAAATGAATAGACCCGTCAATATGGCAAAAATATTCTTCAGCTTCATAGTTTAAATTCTCAATTTAGATAAATCTTCACTGCCGACACTTAATCTGACGCCAAGTGAACCTGAATGGTTTCTAACGGGTGACTTTCTAAGTCCGATTTCTAGAGATTGAATTTGAGAGTAGCTAGCACAGGCCCGGACGATTCTAGTCATTAGTCTTTCTTGGGTTTCATAATGACCATCAATCGCCAGTTGCTCAACTTCTGCAATGAGGGGGTCATAATCAAATACGTGCTCCATATTGTCTTGTGATATCAGCACAAGATTTGAGTCAATCCAAAGCGTGAGATCAAGTAAGTGTTCATCAGGAATAATGTCACCTTCTTTGTAGGTTCCAATTTGAGTTTTTAGGCTCAAGCCCTTTAATTCGATAGCTGCTATACAAGACATATTGCGTACTTTCGTTAATTAAATCATCTTCTCAGATATTAATGGCTTTAGCCAATTGAAGACCGCTCAGCCATGCACCCTCAACCCTACCGCCATTTAGCCAATCCCCACATAAGCCCAGTTTTATGTCTGGGTTCAAGATAAAGCCATTGCCTGAGTTGATTGCGCCGCTTGCGTAGCGCCAGCGATGTATAGAGATTTCCGCATTTTCACAATTAAGCCCCAGTTTCTTGGCACATTCCAAAATATGCTTGCTCGCAACGTCCTTATCAAGCTCAATCCATTGCTGACTCCATTGGGGATTAGCATGAATAGTCCAAGTTTCTTGACCGGTCCTACTCGGTTTAGAGTTGTTTCGGGAAATCCAGCTAATCATTTCATCGTTAATGAAAGCTGCATCAAAAGGAATATCAGGACTTTCTGTAAATCGAGCCATTACTGTCCAGCAACCCAACATATTTGCCTTGGAACTGAGGTCAACGATTGAGGGATCAATTGATTTGGCAAGAGCAGTTGCCTGAGGTGCAGGAATGGCAAGCACTAAATAGTCAAATGCTTGATCAATATTACCGGTTTCTAGGCTATGGATACACCATTTGTCATTTTGTCGAAAAATTTGATCGATAGTGTGATTAAAGTGGATTGAAAGACTCTGAGCTAAATATTTCCCTGGCGCATTCATGGCAGGGGTGCCAACATAACGATTTTCAATGGATTGGCTCTCTCGCCATTGACCGTCTTCATATACAGATAAATGGGGATGCCAGATAGTCGCTACACCTGCCTTGATCCAGGTATTAACCTCCTGAATAAAAAGTGGATCTCTTGCTGTGAAATATTGGGCGCCGTGATCTGCACTCCATCCTTGGCCATTACGGGTACTCATCCGCCCACTGGGCCCATGACTCTTTTCAAAAAGACGAACTTCAAAGCCAAGCTCTTGCAATTTGCTTGCGCAGCTCAGTCCCGATAGACCTGCGCCAATGATACCTACGGTAGCTTTGACGTTAAATTCATTAAGCACTGGGGATAATTTTTCTAAAAGTCAGGTTGATACGTACTGCAGATACGGTTTTTGTTTTCAAAAGAGCATGATGCCAAAATTCTTGAGTGGGAGCATGCATGATCAAGGCACTACCATTCTCCAAAAAGAGAGAAATTTTCTCTTTATCTCTCTTATGGCGAAAAGCAAACTTACGCTCTGCGCCAAGGCTCAGTGAAGCGATAGGAGAATGTGGATCAAGTTCTCTTTCATCATCGCTGTGCCAGCCCATGCCGTCATCTCCGTCGTGATAAAAATTTAGTAAGCATGAATTAAATTGGCACTGAGACATGGCCTCTAGCCGGTCTTTTATCAGAAGGAGAGTGGGTGTCCATGCTTGAGGCACCTTTAATACTCCAGAATATGTGTAGGTGCAGTTCGGATCAGCAGCCCAGGCGACTTTACGGCGAGTAGTGATTTTTTTGCCAAACATGAGCAGTTGATCAGCCTCCCATTTTATGGAGTTTTGAAGCTGTTCCATAAGTTGGGTAGAGTGTAGGTTATCAAAGATCTTTGGGTGGTAATAAGCAGCCCCATCCTTAGGCAAAAGATTCAAGGCGCAATCTGTAGGGTCCAGATCAAACAATGGGCTTTGCATTATGAATTAGCGGGTTCATGCATTAATAGACTAAAAACTCTAGAATAGTCTTAATTTCAATTTCTTGAGGAGGGCGGGTTTATGAAAGCCCCAGATAAACGTTGCTGTGGCTCAGGTGTTTGCATTATTAATGACGCTGGTGAATGCTGGTGCGGACAGGTTTGGGATGGAGAGAAAATGTCTGCCCCCAGCCTCAATTTGCAAATCAAGCCCAATAAAATGAACGAGGATGATTCAGGTAAGACTACGCCTGAGTCTTAGGCCCTATCTTTAGGCAACTTTTGCTAGCTGTATCCTCAGCAGTTTTAAGCCACCCAGGCTTTTGACTGTTTTTATTGAGCTCATCCAACTGTGTGGAGCTTAGGTTTTTCATTAATTCCTGTGAGATGCACTCACAAAAGGATCGGAACTGATCCGCTGAAATCCCTTTAACCTTTTGATGCATTTGCACTTGGTTTTGAGTGCAACTCTCTACATAGCTTGGGCTTAACTGTTTATTGTGCTGTGTTTGGCCGACAGCAGAACCTGTAAATGCAAGTAGAGCGAGTCCAAGGGTGGCAATATCTCTTCTATTCATGATAGTTTGACCAAAATATAGATGAACGTAATCAACTGAAATAAGTTAATGACGACACTTGCACCATGAAGTAGATGAAAGCGACGGCTTTGCCCTTGATCTTTGGCCTCATTAATTTTTCCAGTGAGGTATGTCAGCGTAAAGGCAAAAAGCAGCGCACAGATGGCTAGTAAGACCTTGCTGACTCCATCGGGTGCGGTAAAAATACTGGCAGTAGTAATTAGGCCAAGACAGGCATAGTATTTGGGAAAAAAATTCCGCACGTATTTGCTAGACCATTCAACCGGAAGGACTTTAAAAACAGTTGGAGCTACCACTACGGTAAAGAAAAGCATGATGCCAACCATGCCAGAGAGTAAATAACCAGTAATCATGATGTCTTTCTCAATAAACTATCCGTAGACTCTACGAAGTGAGTGGGCGGCCACCCCATCTTTAAGGGCCTCGCGAACAGGTAATGCAATCAAGTCAACACTCTTTTTAACTGCTAGACGTTCAAAAAAACTTGGGGCTGGTCTATTCATGAATGGATAGACCCAATCTGGAAGATTTAGATAGCCAGCACGCGTAATCAGTTTGATAAAGGGCTTGGCAGCAAGCTGACTGGGAAAGTTCTCGAGCAAATGGAGAATATTTTTTGCGCGGTCGCCAAAGTGTAGCTCTGGGATATAGCTCTTGATGGCGTTATCCGTTCTTGAATAAGTGTTTGGTAAGTCACGAGCACCCATTCGCATACCGAGAGATTTCATTTCTAGAAAATATTGATCTTTATCCTGAGGGCTTAAATTTTCTTTGCGATAGTCCTCAAAAGCTTGCATAAAGCTTCTTGTTTCTGTGAGATGGACCCATGCTAATAAATGAGGGTCTGTGGCTGAATAAGGCTTCCCAAATTCATCAAAGCCTTTTATCTTAGTATGAATTTGATTTACTTTATCGATGATGTTATTGGCCATCGCCGTTGATCCATAAGTGGTGGCCGCAATAAAGAATGCTGTTCTGCCTAATCTACCTTTGAGGTCTTCTCTGAAGCTGGAGTGATCCCATACTCCTGCTAATGCTTGGGGATGCAGGGCTTGTAGGATTAGTGAGCTAATGCCTCCAACCATCATTGAGATAAAGTCCGCGTGAACTTTCCAAGCAATCGATTCTGGACCAAAGAGGCCGCGATCTCCTTGGGGTGTTAGGAATGCAATCGGAGGTCCGCCTCCACCCACCATTTCTCGAATTGTTTTGCGAATGAGATCATCAAGCATAGTCTTAATGCATCTTAAGATTTCTTAAATCATCATCCTCGATAATTTCTGTAACTAGATCAAGTCTGATTCTGGGATTGGTTTGAGCTAGCAAATGATTCTTTTGAGCCAAGGAGATGGGTAAAAGTTCTGCAAGACGATTAGATACCCAGCCACAGTCATCAATTTTGAAGGGTTTCTTAAATGGCGATTCGCCCAAAAGATCTTCACTTTGAATGACTGAAATGATTTCATTCAATAAATTAACTACTTTTTGATGCTCTTCAGGAATTGGAGTAATCGGATCATTTTCTAGGAGCTCTATTTCACCAATCCATAAGCCGCTGGGCTCCTGTTGGCTGTTAAGGAGTCTAAAGCGCTGAGTACCAACGGATTTGGTCATATATAGAGCGGGCTGAACAGGATCAAAATCTTCAATCTGAGCCAAAGTCCCGATTTTGGAAAAAGCGGGAGATGAAGTCTCATCGCCTTGATCTTTGAGGATGCTCACTACGCCAAATTCACTTTTTTCACGTAGACATTTCTTAATCATATCTAGGTACCTTGCCTCAAAGATTTTTAGAGCAATTACGCTATCTGGGAACAATACAGTTCCAAGTGGAAATAGGGGTATTTTTTGAGGGAGGGCTTCAGAAATTGTCATTTGTTCAATTTAATGGATTTGAAAATTTTTTGCTGACACTGATCCTATACTGAATGACCCCCTTATTTTGATCTAGACTCAGCAATAAATGCTATTTCCGTTTACATTTGAGGCTCACTTATAAGAGATTCATATGATCCAAAAATTTCGCATCAAACTTGCCCGTTGGATTTTAGGTAAGCATTGTGCTTGCTATCAAATGGGTTATCACACTATGGTCGATTTTCAACAAAGAAGCGCTGACCAATTAGCAAAATCCCAAGAGCGTAGTAAAAATTAATAGACACACGAAAAATACCCCTTCATTTTCTTAAGTATGAAACGTTGGCAGATGCGCAGAAATTGCGCGTTGACTCCTAAGCAGCTTCTCAAGTTCTACATTGTGCTAGTGTGCATTTCAGTAACGGTGGGGGCTGGCTTCTTTTTGGCAGGTGTTTGGGTCATTCCCATTTTTACAGCTATAGAGCTCAGTGCGGTAACGCTCGGATTTTTAATCTACTGTAGACATGCGCTCGATTGTGAAACGATTGAGATTGATGGTAAGTCACTTTTGGTCAAAAAATTCATTGGTTACAAAGAAACTGTGTATGAATTAAATACGCAGTGGGCCAAAATTGAATTGCCATTGGAGGGCTCAAAAGTCTTTCATATAAGCCAATCAAATCTTCGCATAGAGCTGGGTCAGTTTTTAAGGCCAGAGCAACAGATACCCTTGATTGCTGCGGTTCGAGCTCACCTAGGTTGATTCTGAGTAAACCAGACGCCATGCAACCAAGGCGCTGGAAATGATCTGGGTCAGTATAAGTAGTATTACTAGAACATCTAGCACCTGAAAGTAGTTCGCAAATGGCGATAGCATGACTGGCATACCATCTAATAATGCTGTCTCTCGTAAGTAATCCATGCGGGGTATTAGTAAAAAACTCACTGCTGCAACTGCCATCATCAGAATGAGCAAACAAAGGCGGACATTTTTAAGCGAGTAGGCACCACGTTTAATCAGAATGTTGGCAATACTCAATATTGCGAAAGAACATCCCAAAAAGTAATATGACAGATGCTGAACTACTATGTTCGCTACCATGCCAGCGGCTTGAGAATCATTAATCAATAAATAAGCTACTAAGCAAGCAATTGCTTGAGAAATGATTCCGCCAGCCAAAATACAGGCTAGAAAGCGAAGAAGCTGATACGTGAAGTAGTGCTGGGGTCTTGTTATTTCAACCATAAGTTAGATAGGGTTAATTAATGCGCTGCAGCACATTTTCGGGATCAGTTTCATACTAGCTCTAATTCAATTTTTATGCCAAAACTCCTATGGAAGTCACTAAAGCAGTCAGAGTAGCCCTCAATACCCTCGTGGATATAGCAAGTCACTCGACCAATGGGCAACTTGTTCCTGCTCCAGAGATAGCAAAAAGACAGCAAATATCGATTAGTCGTATTGAGCTACTATTGCGTCCGCTGAGAGAGTCAGGCCTTGTTGTTGCGGTGAAAGGTCGAGCAGGTGGCTATCAGCTCTCGAAGGATCCCCGAATCATCACTATTAAGGACATTGTTCTGGCAATGAACGCCATCAAGAAGAGAAAGGTTGAAGTTTCAGATATCGCCAAAGAGCTTTATCAATCACTTGAGACTTATATGATGAGCTGCATTTCCAATGTGACTCTTGCTTCTGCGATCAAAGATTACATTCCGCGCTTCAGTGATGTACAAACTGCTCCAGAACGTAGACCTTATTCCCCAATAGAAAAGCCAGTAGCCATCAAGGAAGAAAAAAAGAAAAAGGGTGAATCACAAAAGGTTATCAAATCAACATTTAAAAAGGTCGAAGATGTACCTCGTGGCCCAAACTCTATATTTAGCTTTGCTGACTATTTAAATAGAGGCCCGTCCGTAAACTAAATGGAATTGATGCTTTTAGCGTGAAAAGTCAGCTTAGACCTTACCCAGATTTAGCATTTGTTGATATTGAAACTACCGGGTCGAATTTTGATCGTGATCGCATTACTGAAATTGGGATTAAAACCCTAGCGAGTAATGAAATACATGTGTGGGAGAGATTAATTGACCCGCAAACCTATATCCCACAAAATATTCAAAGACTGACGGGTATTTCGCCTGCGATGGTGGAAGGTCAAGCTTGTTTTTCTGAAATTGCTGAGGACCTAAAAAAAGAGCTTGCAGGAAAAATATTCGTCGCTCATAACGCTCGCTTTGATTATGGTTTTATCAAGGCATCCTTTAAGAGAGTTGGCATTGACTTTAGGCCTAAAGTTTTATGTACCGTAAAGCTCTCGAGATTGCTATTCCCAGATCAGCCCCGCCACAATCTCGATACTATTATTAGTGCGCATAGACTTAAGGTGAGTGCTAGGCACCGAGCTTTGGGTGATGCCGACTTATTACTTCAATTCTGGCGGATCTGTGAGTCACAGTTTGGGCAAGAAAAATTAAATGAAGCGATAAACCAACTCACTGGTAATGCCAGCCTTCCCTCAAATATTGACCAGAATTTAATTGACTCCATACCTGATGGGCCTGGTTGCTATATCTTTTACGGAGAGAATAAGACTCCGCTCTATATTGGTAAAAGTATTTCCTTGCGGAGTAGGGTGATGGGACATTTTCAGGGGGCGTTAACACAACGTAAAGAAATGAAGCTTTCTTTACAAGTACGTGATATTGATTGGATCGAAACCAGCGGAGAGCTTGGGGCCTTAATGCTGGAGTCCAAACTCATTAAAGAGCGTATGCCCTCTATGAATATCAAGCTACGCAGATCTAAGGACCTCTGTGCATGGAGCTTGATAGAGGATTCTGCAGGTGTTCTTATTCCAAGCTTAGTCACGCATCATCACTTGCAGCCTGGGTTGCAAGAAAATTTGTATGGACTGTTTTACAGTAAGCGTGAGGCGCATTCATATTTAAAGGCAATAGCGAAGAAATATCGCTTATGCGAAGCATTGCTCGGACTAGAGAAGCGTATTGAAGGTAAATCTTGCTTTGGATATCAGCTTAAGCAATGTGGTGGCGCATGCCTCAATCTAGCGCCTATTAGCATGCACAATTTGCAGTTAAAGACAGCAATGGAGCTCTTTAGGGTTCAGGTATGGCCTTATTCTGGAGCCATTGCCATCAAAGAGGGTGACGAGATGATCGTACTTGATAAATGGTGTTATCTGGGGACTGCCATTAATCAAGATGAGCTTTATGAGTTGGCCCAATCTGGTGAGGCTGAGTTTGATCTTGATATCTACAAGATCGTTAAAAAAGCGCTCACCGGACCTTATAAGAATCGAGTGATACCGATCGGCTTGCAATAAATGACAACAATAGTCTATTGGTTCAGAAATGATCTGCGCCTTGAGGATAACCCAGCATTTTTGCAAGCCTGCAATGATGCGGATTACCTCCTACCAATTTATATTCATCAGGCGGACTTGGAGCAAAAGACTTCTTGGGGATTTCCTAGGGTCGGTAAGCATCGTAAGTTATTTTTGAATCAGTCTTTACAGGATTTAAGTGCTCAGCTGCGAAGTAGGGGATCTGACTTATTGGAGATGACTGGTGATACCTTAAGCGTGTTTGAGAAATTACGTTTACAGATTAAAGCAGACATCATTTATTGTGAGCAAATAGAAGCGCCTGAAGAGCTAGAGCAAGTATCTCTTCTAAGGGACGCCGGGTTTCAAGTGAATACTAATTGGCAATCGAGTATGTTGGACCCCCAATCTCTACCTTTCCCATTGCAAGTGATGCCAGATGTGTTTACTCAATTTCGTCAACAAGTCGAAAAGCATAAACTCAGATTCGCAAAGCCCACAGAAGCTCCTAAGGAAATTCCGCAGCTACCAGCATTAGAAATATCTTCTTTTGGACAAAGTAATCCTAATCCCAATTCTCAAGCTCAGGATTATCTCTTTCAGGGCGGAGAGCAAAGTGCACAAGTTCACATCCAGCAGTATTTTGAACGTCGTTTACCAGATACTTATAAACAAACACGTAATCAGCTGATTGGCATGGATTACTCTAGTAAATTCTCCCCATGGCTTGCTTTGGGTAGTTGTTCAGTTAGATCTATTGCTGAGCAGCTGTCAGAGTATGAAGTTTGCTTTGGAGCAAATGACGGAACCTACTGGCTTTGGTTTGAGCTTCTCTGGCGAGACTACTTCCGCTTTCTGCATTTTAAATTTGGCACTAGACTTTATGGCTCCAAGGGTCTAAGTAAAAACTCAGGCAATCAGTTTGATGTTGATTCATTTCTACAGTGGTCATCTGGCAATACTGGAGAGCCACTGATTGATGCTGGTATGCATGAATTGCAAAAGACTGGCTATCTATCAAATCGTATGCGCCAAATCGTAGCGAGTTATTGGATTTATGACATGAGGGGTGACTGGCAGGCAGGTGCTGCTTGGTTTGAATCTCAGTTGATTGACTATGACGTCTATAGCAATCAAGGTAACTGGTTATATATTGCTGGCAAAGGTACGGACCCCAGGGGAGGTAGACCATTTAATGTCCTCAAGCAAACTCAAGAACATGATCCAGATGGCTCGTATCGGAAAATTTGGCTTACTTGAGGTTGAAATTGAGGTTTAAATCCACTCTTCAAACCAGCTTTGGGAAGGATAATGATCCCCAAACCCTTTTTTGCGCGAATTTGGAATCATCCCCATGGAAATTAAAGTCAACTTTCTCGATAAGCTTCGCCTAGAGGCTAAGTTCGATGACTTCACGGTAATTGCCGATCAGCCCATTCGCTACAAGGGTGATGGCTCTGCTCCTGGACCGTTTGATTATTTCCTAGCTTCATCTGCTTTATGTGCAGCTTATTTCGTAAAGCTGTATTGCGAGACTCGCAATATCTCAACCGAAAATATTCGCCTTTCACAGAATAATATTGTTGACCCAGAGAATCGTTATAAACAGGTCTTCAAAATACAAGTTGAGCTTCCAGCCGATATTTCAGCAACTGATCGACAGGGCATTCTGCGTTCAATTGAGCGTTGCACTGTTAAGAAGGTGGTCCAGGAAGGCCCCGATTTTGTCATTGAGGAAGTTGCCAATCTCGATGCCGATGCACAAAGCCTCTTGACTCTAATACCTGACGCTAGTACTAGTACCCATATTCCTGGTAAAGATCTACCTCTAGAGCAAACGATTGCCAATATGACAGGATTATTGGCTAATTTAGGAATCAAGATTGAAATTGCTTCATGGCGTAATCTCATTCCCAATGTTTGGTCTTTGCATATTCGTGACGCACACTCCCCAATGTGCTTTACCAATGGCAAAGGCGCTACCAAAGAAAGCGCTTTAGCTTCTGCCTTAGGTGAATATATTGAGCGTTTGAGTAATAACCATTTCTATGCTGGTGCGTACTGGGGCGAAGACATCGCCAATGCTGAATTTGTGCATTATCCAAGCGAGCGTTGGTTCAAACCTGGCAAGCAAGATACTCTCCCGACAGAAATTCTGGATGATTATTGCCTAGCAATCTACAACCCAGATGGCGAATTGCGCGCATCTCATTTAGTGGACACTAATTCTGGAAATGCCGAGCGTGGTATTTGTTCTTTGCCATATGTCCGTCAGTCTGATGGCGAGACAGTGTATTTCCCGTCCAACCTGATTGAGAATTTATTTGTCAGTAATGGCATGAGTGCAGGCAATACTTTGGCTGAAGCACAAGTTCAATGTTTATCAGAGATTTTTGAGCGAGCCGTGAAGCGTGAAATTCTAGAAGGTGAGATTGCTTTGCCAGATGTGCCGCAGGAAGTACTCGCGAAGTATCCAGGCATATTAGCTGGCATACAAAGTCTAGAGGAGCAGGGTTTTCCGATATTGGTAAAGGATGCATCACTCGGTGGCATCTACCCAGTAATATGCGTAACCTTAATGAATCCAAGAACAGGTGGCGTATTTGCCTCCTTCGGTGCCCACCCAAGTCTTGAGGTCGCCTTAGAGCGAAGTCTGACGGAGTTACTGCAAGGTCGTAGCCTAGAAGGGCTAAATGATTTACCGCCCCCTACGTTTGCCAGTGAGGCAGTGACTGAGCCCAATAACTTTGTAGAGCACTTTATTGATTCCAGCGGTATTGTGTCCTGGCGTTTCTTTAGCGCTAAACCCGATTATGAATTTGTAGAGTGGGATTTCTCTGATAAGGGAGAAAATTCTAACGCACAAGAAGCAGAGACTTTGTTTGGCATTCTGAAAGAAATCGGTAAAGAAGCATACGTGGCTGTATATGACGAGTTAGGTGCTACGGCCTGCCGAATCTTGGTGCCAGGTTATTCCGAGGTATACCCTGTTGAAGACTTGGTTTGGGATAACACCAATAAATCCCTATTATTTCGTAAAGATATCCTCAATTTAAACACCTTAGATAACGCTGGCTTGGCTGCATTACTTGAACGGCTAGAAAATAACGAGCTGGATGAGTATGGAGACATCGCTACATTAATAGGTATTGAGTTTGATGAGAATACTGTTTGGGGTCAGCTCACAGTGCTCGAGTTAAAGCTATTGATTCAGTTAGCTCTAAAACAATTTGAAGAGGCGCATGAGCTAGTCGGTGCTTTTCTGCAGTACAACGATAATACTGTCGAGCGCAAATTGTTCTATCAAACTCTAGACGCTGCCCTTGAGGTTCATCTCGATGGCGAGCTGGATATGAGTGACTATGAAGCGAACTTTCGTCGAATGTTTGGCGATGCTAGAGTGGATGCAGTATTGGGCTCAATAGATGGGGGTGTTCGATTTTTTGGCCTATCTCCAACGAGTATGAAGCTGGAGGGCCTTGAAAGACATCAGCGCTTAATGGATAGTTATAAGAAGTTGCATAAAGCGCGAGCTGTAAGTGCAAAGTCTAAATAAAGCTAACAAATAAGGAATCGGAATGAAGGCATTAACTGCAGCTGAAGCCATTACATCTCGTATGTCAGTAAGAGCATTTACAAAAGAAGCTGTACCAAAAGAACTCATCCTCAAGTTGCTCGATATCTCTGCACGCGCTCCATCAGGTACCAATACTCAGCCGTGGAAGGTGTATGTTCTAGAAGGTAATGCGCTGCAAAGTTTGTGTGAAAAAGTCTGCGCTGCCTATGACGACATTGCTGCGAATCCTGATTTAGCAAAAGAGTATCAACCGGCGTATGACTATTACCCATCTAAATGGTTTAGTCCTTATATCGATAGACGTCGTGAAAATGGTTGGGGCTTATATGGTCTTCTAGGAATTACTAAAGGCGACAAAGACAAGATGCATGCCCAGCATCGAAAAAACTTTGAAGCATTTGGTGCTCCAGTATGCCTATTCTTCACAATTGATAAAGAGCTTGGCAAAGGTTCAATGCTTGACTATGGAATGTTCTTGCAAAATATGATGGTTGCAGCCAGAGGTGAGGGCTTGGATACTTGTCCACAAGCAGCGTGGAATGATTATGCAAAGATCATTCTTCCTAGTATTGGGGCCAAGGAGAATGAGATGCTTGTGTGCGGTATGGCACTTGGCTATGCCAATAAAGATGAGGTTGTAAACACCTTTATTACCCCAAGGGTGAGTGCCGAGGACTTTACTACCTGGATAAAGTAGTAGTTTCAGGCAGGTAATTCCAGCCATTTTTGGAGGGTTTTGGCCCTCATTTTCACTTTTTTCCCAATGTTAAGGCTTAGTTAAGTCCTTGAAAAACCTCATTTAAAGCGTCAAAAAACAAGGTTTTAAAATATATGTTGCTTTGCAACAAAAATATCTTGCATTTCTAAAATAGCGATTTTAAAATGGTGCATCGCAATAAAAAAACCTACTTAACAAATTAAGGATAAATCATGTTCCAAACTCAATTAAACGACCAACTCGCTGCTGCACAAGCTAAAGCTATCGAAAACGCTAAACATTTGGCACAAGTTGCTGTTGAAAGCGCTCAAGAATTAGCTGAAATCAACCAAGCTGCTGCTAAAGACGCTTTAGTTGCTGCTCAAGATACAAGCTCACAGTTGTTGGCAATTAAAGACCCACAACAATTAGCTAAATTAGCTCAGCCAGAAGTTGCTCAAGAAGCTGCTAAATATGCTGCTGCTTACCAAGCTAAAGTAAACCAAGTAGTTCGCAACGGTAACAAAGAAGTTGCTCAAGTAGTTGACGCTTCTATTGATGATGCACGTACTGATTTGGTTAATTTTGTTACAGAAGCAACTAAGACAGCACCTGCTGGTTCTGAGGCTTATGTTTCTGCATTCAAAACTGCATTTGATGCATCACTCCAGCAGTTTGATCAAGTTCGTGCAACTGCAACTGATGCTTTTGCTAACTTTGAGAAGAGTGTTGATGCTGCTTTGGCAAACATTCAAGGTCAATATGTTGTTACTAAGCCAGCTGCTAAAAGCCGTAAAGCTGTTTAATACAACTTCCTAATTTAGTTGCTCAGTAAGCTTTAGTTAAAAAAGCCACCTTCGGGTGGCTTTTTTCTTTACTAAGAGATTGAGTTACTCACTCAATCCAGGTGGTAAAGCTTTCTTGAGGTCTTCTGACTTTTTTGAGATTCACTAACCAGTCCTCATCCGATTTTCTATACCCGAGGGGCATCATCACAACACTTCTTAAACCCTTGGCCTGCAGATTCAGGATCTCATCTAGGGCTGCAGCATCAAACCCTTCCATTGGAGTGGAGTCTACTTGCTCGTAAGCTGCCGCTATGAGTGCAGTACCTAGTCCAATATAGGCTTGCTTTGCGGCATGGGTGTAATTAGTTTCAGCATCTCTAGCGGTGTAACCGCTTAGTAATTTCTGGCGATAAATATCACCAGCTTCACTTTTGAAATTACGCAGCTTTTCGGTCATGTCAAATGATTGGTTGATACGGTCTGCTGTGTAGGTATCCCAGGCAGCAAAAACAAGTAAGTGTGAAGAATCTACTATCTGAGTTTGATCCCAGGCAATTGCTTTAATTTTTTCACGAATTGCTTTATTGGTGATCACCAGCACTTCGTATGGCTGTAAACCACTAGAGCTGGCGGTTAAACGAATAGCCTCTAAGATTTGTTCCACTTTCTCTGCTGGTATGGATTTCGTGGGATCCATTTTTTTAGTTGCATAGCGCCACTGTAATTTTTCAATCAAGCTCATGCTGTTTCCTTCAAAGTGGGTAAATAAATAAAGATAGGCTAGTGTAGTTGATGGCCGCTAGATTTGCCCTTGTAACTCGCTACCTCAGGATGATTCTGAATAAAAGTAGCTAATAGGATTGTATTAATTCGCTATTCTTGAGTTGGTCATAAACTTTGGAGATTGATGGTCGCTGACATTGGCAAGCACCAAGACCGGGGTAATCAGATTGGCGATCCGTTTACTCGCTAACAATTGAACATTAAAAAAGGGAGCCATATAGACTCCCTTTTTTAATGGATTCATATCTAGCTTAGATTAAGCGGCAACCGCTTCTTCGGTCTCTACAACGGATGAGCGAATGAGGTAATCGAATGCTCCGAGTGAAGCCTTAGCACCATCACCCATCGCAATGATGATTTGCTTGTAAGGAACCGTGGTGCAGTCACCTGCTGCAAATACACCTGATGCAGAGGTTTCGCCTTTGGCATCAACGATGACTTCACCATGCTTTGATAAATCAATAGTGCCTTTGAGCCAATCGGTATTTGGTAGTAGACCGATTTGCACAAAGATGCCTTCAAGCTCGATAGTGTGCTCAGTCTTGTTGGTGCGATCTTCGTAGCGCAAACTATTCACCTTACCATTCGCACCGAATACCTCTTTAGTGAGGGCGCTCATGATGACGGTGACGTTAGGCATGCTAGCCATCTTCTTTTGTAAGACGGCATCAGCACGTAATTTGCTATCAAATTCAATTAAGGTAACGTGGCTGACGATGCCTGCTAAATCAATTGCAGCTTCAACGCCAGAGTTGCCACCGCCAATAACTGCAACACGCTTACCTTTAAATAGTGGGCCATCGCAGTGAGGGCAATAGGCAACACCTTTGCCGCGATATTCTTGTTCGCCAGGGACATTCATCTCCCTCCAGCGAGCACCAGTGCTGATAATCACAGACTTACTACTCAGCACTGCGCCATTGGCCAGCTCAACTTCAACTCCATTGGTAGTTCTGCGTAAGGCATTGGCACGTTGCAAATTCATGATGTCTACTTCATAGCTCTTCACATGCTGCTCAAGTGCTTGAACTAATTTAGGTCCCTCTGTCTCCTTGACTGAGATGAAGTTTTCAATACCCATGGTGTCCATGACTTGACCGCCAAAACGTTCAGCCACAATACCCGTACGAATTCCTTTGCGCGCAGCATAGATGGCCGCCGCTGCACCTGCAGGCCCCCCACCGATCACTAAAACATCATATGGAGCTTTGGCAGAGAGTTTGATAGCCTCTTCCTTAGGGCTTGCGGTATCCAGTTTGGAAACAATCTCTTCAACGGTCATGCGACCTTGGCCAAATACTTCGCCATTCAAGATGACAGTTGGTACAGCCATGATTTGGTATTGATCTACCAATCCTTGGTAAAGCGCACCGTCAATCATTTCATGAGTGACGTTTGGATTGAGAGCAGCCATTAAGTTCAGTGCTTGGACAACATCTGGGCAGTTATGGCATGACAAGGAGATGAAAGTCTGGAAGCTGAGCTTGCCATCTAACTTGATAATGCGATCAATTACCTCTTGCTCAACCTTCGCTGGATAGCCGCTTGCTTGCAAAATAGCTAGGATGAAAGAAGTCATCTCATGACCCATTGGTAGACCAGCAAAAGTAATGCGAGCCAGTTGATCAGTTTTGCTAACGGTAAAGCTAGGAACATGATCACTCTTGCCGTCGGTGTTGAGCGTGATCTTATCGGATTGCTCAGCCACTTCATTTAAGAGCTCAAGCATTTGCTTTGAGCTATCGCTCTCATCTACGCTAGCTATGAGCACGATTGGGTCAACAATCTTTTCAAAATATACCTTTAACTGGGATTTGATATTGGTATCGAGCATGATGATTTCCTTGGGTATTTTTTAGGTGAGTCTATTGGGCAGGAGCTTGTCCTCTCCAATAGACTCTCTTAATGAGAGTCTATGGATTAGCTATTTAAATCAGCAGCTTAGATCTTGCCTACGAGATCCAAAGAAGGAGTCAATGTTGCTGCGCCTTCTTTCCACTTAGCAGGGCAAACTTCACCAGGGTGAGCAGCTGTGTACTGAGCGGCTTTCAATTTACGTAATGTCTCAGAAACATCACGAGCGATTTCATTTGAATGAATTTCTGCAGTCTTGATTACGCCCTCTGGGTTGATGATAAATGTGCCACGTAATGCCAAACCTGCTTCAGGAATATGAACACCAAATGCATTTGTCAAAGTATGTGTTGGGTCGCCAACGAGTGGGAACTTTGCTTTACCAACAGCAGGAGATGTCTCGTGCCAAACTTTGTGTGAGAAATGTGTGTCAGTTGTGACGATATACACTTCAGCGCCTAACTTTTGGAATTCAGCATAGTTTTCTGCTGCATCTTCAATTTCAGTTGGGCAGTTAAAAGTAAATGCTGCTGGCATGAAAATCAAAACTGACCAATGGCCCTTAAGGGTTTCGTCGGTAATGGTTACAAACTTGCCATTATGGAAAGCTTCGGTTTTAAATGGCTGTACTGCTGTATTAATGATGGACATACTGGGCTCCTGGTTTTGGTTAATCAATTTCTTTGGTAACTAATACAACATGGTGATTTTGAACCTCACTTGTTTATTTGTCTAATGAATTAAATTAATGATAGTTATCTAATAAATCGATAAATACTCTGACTTTCAAGGGAATGCCTACAAAATGAAGGTTATGCGGGCATCTATTTTGAAGTAATGGCTTTGATAAGCGCAACCCATTAAAAGATAGGAATTTAATAATGAAACAAACAATACTCAAAAAAGTATTAGCCACTTCAGTTTCTGCTACTTTGGTATTCGCACCATTGGTGAGTAATGCCTGCACTAGCTTCTTACTTAAAGGTAGTGACGGTGGCTATGTTTATGGCCGCACAATGGAGTTTGGCTTGCCCTTAAATTCTCAGTTAACTACTATTCCAAGAGGATACCTCCATAAAGGAATTGGTGTTGATGGTAAGTATGGTTCGGGTCTGGGTTGGAATGCAAAATATGCAGTTGCTGGAATGAATGCGCTTGGTTTACCTGAGCTTGTAGACGGGATGAATGAAAAAGGCCTCATTGGAGGCGTACTAAACTACCCGAATAGCGCTGTTTACCAAGAAGTTAGTCAGGCTGATTCAGCGAGTAGTATTAATTCAGTTCAAGTGCTTACTTATGTGCTGACAAATTTTGCTAATGTTGATGAAGTGAGGGCTGGCTTACCAAAGATTAAGGTCAATGGTGCAAAGTTGGCTGTTTATGGTAATCGAACACCACCCGTGCACTACACACTCCACGATAGCAATGGAAAAAGTATCGTCGTTGAGTATTCTAAGAATGGCTTATCTATTATGGATAATCCAACGACTGTATTGACGAATGATCCTCCATTTCAAGATCACCTTAACAGTATTGGAAATTATTCCAACCTCTCTAAGGTAGAAAAGCCGCCGCTAGTTATTAATGGAACTACATATGCAGCACCTAGTTCTGGTAATGGATTACATGGTCTTCCAGGTGACTTCCTTAGCCCAAGCCGTTTTATTCGTGCGCTATTTTTATCCAACTCAGTGCCAACAAACTTTACTAACGCACAGATGGATGGTGCTGCCTGGCATATTCTAGGAAGCTTTGATATTCCACCTGGATCAGTGACCTTGCCAGCGAGCAATCCTTATGGTGGTGGTACTGGAGGTTATGAAATTACCGAATGGAGTATTGTGGCGAACAATAAAACGATGGTCTATAACGTCAAGATGTTTGAAAGCAATAATATCTATGCATTTGATCTGAAAAAAATGGATATGAATGCGAAAGAAATCAAGTATGTGAAATTGGATCAGCCAAAAATTATTGTTCCAGTAAATTAATCGCTTTAGATTTAGATGTTTAGTATTAAAAGAGGCTCGCTTGACGAGCTTCTTTTAATATACTTGTTAATAAAACTTCGTATTCTCAAGAATGATTTAATAATGACTAAAGCATTTAACCTCCTTTCCAAATGTATTACTGTGACTACAGTTTCAGCTTTGTTACTCACGGGCTGTCAGTCCACTGGACAGGATGGCAAGCCACTGACCCCAGCAGAAATTATGCAAAAGCGGGACGCTACCTTAAAAATGGCAAAGACTGGTCTTGATGCTTTGATCAAACAAAAGCCAGATGTTCAAAAAGAAATTGATCAAGCGGCTGGCTATGCAGTTTTCACAACTACGAATGTCAATATTGTTTTGCTAGTCGTAGCCCGAGGTGAGGGTGTCTTATTTGATAAGCGACGCAAAGACCCCATTTTTATGCAAGCACTTAAGACAGGTGAGGGCCTGGGGGCTGGCTATCAAGACCAATACCAAGTAGCAATCTTCAAAACACCTGGTGCAATTGATCAGTTTTTATTAACCACGATTGACGGTAAGCGTGGGGGTGTTGATGTGGATGCTAATTTCTCTGCAGGTTCTGGTGGTACGATTCGCTCTTTTAACCCTGAAATTACTTTCTATACAGTAGGCCTCTCCGGTTACGATTTGCAGGCTAACTATGGAGGCACCCTTTATCTAGTGGATCAGCAGCTTAATGATGCTGCGATCTTAGATAGTCTGCCTAAAAAGAAGTAAAGCGGGCGAAGTAAAGCGGACGAAGTAAAGCGGACGAAGTAAAGCTGAAGAAGTAAAGCAAAAGAAATAAACCAAAATAAGCAGAAGAGATCTCAGGTCTCTAAATAACCCCAGCCAAAATGACTGGGGTTTTCTTTTAGGTAGATTTTTCCTATCTACTGGTATTTCTCTATAGAAACCCTCCTTAACGAGAGTAGATTGGTGTATGTCCTCACCTAATTGAAAGGCTGATATGAGTAAGAAACCATTTGATATGAATGCAATGCCAAGGCAACAAAGCGCTATCGATGCAACTAAGGCTGCCGGTCGTGTGGCAATCGAAAGTGCCCAAGCGATTGCGCAGATCAATCAGCAAGCCACACAAGAATTGGCTTCCATGATTCAAAAGCGTGTTTCTGAGCTGATGAAAACTCAGGACCCTAAGGCTGCCTTTGAATTTATCCATGCAGAAGTTTTACAAGATGCCGCTAAAGAGGTATCCCAATATCACAACCAATTACTCCAAGTTCTTAAAAGTGGTAACCAGGAGTTAGCTGATATTGCTGAGACTATGATTGCAGAATCTAAAGCAGATTTAATTCACTTTGTGAATGATGCTACCGACAATGCTCCGCTTGGTAGCGAAGCCTATGTCTCTGTATTTAAAACTTCATTTAATAATGCACTTCAGAATTTTGAGATGATTCGTGCCGCAATGTCAGACTCATTTACTAATTTTGAGAAGAGCGTTGAAAATGTAAGTAATCTTGCTAGCCCAAAGGGAGTCTCTAAAAAGAAGAGCTAAAGATTTACAGTATGAATTGCTTAATACTGTTTCTCAAATTGCAGGGCGGTTTTGATTGTCTGGAAATGAATATCCACTGTAGATTCAATTTCTTTACCGTAGCCGCCCGCCATAGAAAAAGCAATTGGCAGTTGTCGACTAAGAGCGTACTGAAAGACCATTTCATCGCGTAGGCGTATTCCGCCCTTACTGATTTTTAATCTTCCTAGTCGATCATCCTCATGCGGGTCAGCACCCGCCAAGAAAATGAGGCAATTTGCTTTGAATCGTGCATCGAGTTGATCAAGGCTTTCGCTCAAGGACTGTAAATACGTTTCATCGTTACATCCATCCTCTAGGCCTACATCCAGATCACCTGCTTCCCTCTTAAACGGGAAGTTATTTTCTCCATGAATTGAAAGTGTAAAAATAGAATCATCATTTTGTAAGATGGATGCGGTGCCATTGCCTTGATGAACATCTAAATCAATCACAGCAATTTTGAGATTTTGATTGATCTCTTTTTGAAGTGTTCGGGCTGCGATAGCTGAATCATTGAAGACACAAAATCCACTACCTGAATCTCGATAGGCATGATGTGTGCCGCCGGCTAAATTAGCGGCAATGCCTTCTCGCAAAGCAGTTTTGGCTGCAGCTATAGTAGCGCCAGCGGAGCGGCGTGAGCGTTCTACCATTTGCTCGCTCCACGGGAAGCCAATTTCTTTTTGCTCGTGAGGGGAAAGCTTCCCTTCAATGACTTTGATTAGATAACTTGGATCGTGCGCATACAAAATTTGGGTATCTGTTGCTGGTGGAGACTCTACAAGTTCCAGGCCGGAAAGTCTGCTAACTAAATCACGTAAGCGGGAATATTTCTCCATCGGGAAGCGATGACCTGCAGGCAGAGGTAATACAAAGTGATCTGTATAAAAGGCCTTCACGCTTCTATCACGCCTCTCTCGCGTATTCCTTGAGGATATTTAGAGGGACTGTTTCCAGCGCTTTAATATGGGTGCTTTCAAGCTTGATGAATGGAGCGCAATTGGCATTAAATGCCTCTACCCAGCGATTGACGCATAAACACCATTGGTCACCAGTCACCAATCCGGGAAATTGGTACTCTGGTCTTGGAGTAATGAGATCATTGCCCTTTTGTAGGCTAAATTGTAAAAACGCGTTTGTAACAATGGCGCATACCAAGTGACTACCCACATCCTCTTCATTGGTTTTGCAGCACCCATCCCTAAAAAAGCCTGTGAGGGGGTCAAAAGAGCACGGTATGAGCGGCTCTCCAAATACATTTAACGCAATCTCTTTTTGCATAACAACCTTAAAGTTTTTGTAACAACCAGTTTATTGAATAAGCCGTAAACTTGCAGAACTATGTCTCGGTTAGAAAAGCTTACCTTGTTTTATGATGGCGCCTGCCCCTTGTGTCAGGCTGAGATCCTTTTTCTTTCAGGACGAAATCAAGCTAATCTTCTGGACTTTGTTGATATCAACTCGACGCAATTTGATCCTCTAAAAGTCGGAGTTTCATGCGAAGCTGCATTGGCTGCGATGTATGGGCAGTTTGCTAGCGGTAAATTAATTCAAGGCGTTTCAGTGTTTCCTGAGGCTTATCGGCGTGCTAACTTACCGCGTATGGCTTGGCTTTTTTCAAGAAAGCCACTACAACCATTCTTGAAATTAGCTTACCTCTTTTTTGCTAAGAATAGACATGCTATTTCAAGTCTTTTAGGCCCAGTAGCATTACGTTTGGTGAGATCAAAATCACAATGAAGATTCTGCGTCATCTTCTCATGCTTGTTCTATTGAATATGGCTATTACTGCTGTAATAGCGCGTGAGCCTTTAGAATTGCCTCAACATTTAAGCTCCGCCAAGCTTCAGGGTAGTGGAAGACTCACTTGGTGGGGGCTTCATATCTATGATGCTGCCTTTTACCGTGTTGGTAGTCTTTCATCTCCAGAGTTTGCTTTAGATTTGCGCTATCAAAAATCTTTCTCAGGCAAGTCTATTGCCAATCGGAGTATTGATGAAATGAAGCGTATAGGCGTGTCGGATGATCAAGCTCATAACTGGGGCAAAGAATTAATTTCCTTTTTACCTAATGTAGAGTCTGGGCAAACTTTGACTGCCATTTACACTCCTAGGCAAGGAACAAGTTTTTATTTTGAAGGTAAGCAGATCGCTCAAATTCCAGGTACCGAGTTTTCTAAAGCATTTTTTGGAATCTGGCTAGACCCCAAAACTAGCGCGCCAAAGCTCAGAACAGAACTACTAGGACAAACATGTCCGCCACCACTTTTTAATGAGGCTTGCTAATTTATGAAATCGCTCTTCACGCGCTTTATCTTCACAGTATTTTTTGGCTTGCTTTTAGCTTCGTGTTCCTCACCTCAGGTTGCTCAATATGCTGCTGAAAAACCAACTTTGGATTTGAGTGAATACTTCTCTGGAACGATTGATGCCTATGGCATCTTTACGGACCGTAGTGGCGAAGTAAAAAAGCGCTTTACCGTTCTAATTAAGTCAAACTGGACGGTGGTTGATGGAAAAAAAGTAGGCACATTAGATGAAAGCTTTGAGTACTCTGATGGCACAAAGCAAAAACGCATCTGGACCTTAACCGAGCAGTCACCAGGCAATTACATTGGTAGAGCGGATGACGTAGTGGGGGATGCTCAAGGCCAATTGGCCGGTAATGCTCTGAATTGGACTTATACTCTGGCTTTGCCGGTTGATGGCACTATTTACCACGTTCAGTTTAACGATTGGATGTACTTGGTAACCCCTAAAGTAATGCTTAATAAGGCAAAGATGAGCAAGTTTGGCATTGAATTGGGCGAGGTGACCTTGAGCTTCTACAAGCGCTAATTCAAAGCGCTAGGCAAAAGCACTGGATTTGTGTCACACTTTCTTGGAAGGTGTCATTGAGCGCCCAACCCAAGGAGATCTAGATGAAATTAAAATTTAAGCAAGCCTCAATTGCTCTATCCACCGTAGGAATCTTATCTTTAGTAGCCTGTCAATCAATGGAACAGGGTACAGGCCAAAAAGCCAGTTCAAGTTTAGATTCTCGTTCGGGGTCACAAGCGAAAGGTGAAGTGAACTTTGTATGGCAAGGAAACGATGTTCTCATCACTGGTAAGTTTTCTGGATTAAAGCCAAATGCAGAGCAAGGATTTCATGTGCATGAAAAAGGCGATTGCTCGTCTCCAGATGCCATGAGTGCAGGTGGCCACTTCAATCCTGAAACGAAAGCCCACGGTATGCCTAATAGTGGCATGAATCATGCTGGTGATTTGCCTAACATTAAATCCGATGCAAATGGTAATGCCACTTATACAGCAAAGTTACATGGATTTGCAGTCAATACTGGCCCAACTGGAATTGTTGGTCGATCAGTAGTAGTGCATCGCGATCCAGATGATTACAAATCTCAGCCTGCTGGAAACTCTGGGCCACGTATCGCCTGTGGTTTGATTAAGTAATTATTGAAATACATTTAAAAATACAGGGCAATACATGAGAATCGAAGATACCGATCCGGCTCGTCACGCAGGGATTGAATATCCAATGGAGGTGGGTGCGCCTGTATTTGCACCCATTAAAGTTACTGAAGAAAAAGACAAAGCCGTCAATGTGGCGCGTCAGAATGCCAAGCTGGAGTATGACCGCATCATGGAGCAGGCTGAAGTCTTAATGAAACAAGCGAAAGCCCTGCAAGCAAGACTAGATGCTACCGAGATGGTACACAGCGCTAAATTCAGTTTTAACCCAATCCACGGAAAGATTTATCACCTGTATTACGACACTAGGAATAGCGTCAACGTATTAATTCAGAATGGTCCAAGCGGCTGGAGCTGTGGTATTCCCGATGGCTGGACATATTCAATGGCGGTAAAAAAGTTGGGTGATAGTACTTGGGCAGTAATTGAAGAGGATTCTCCCGGCGCCCTTACTGTATGATTATTTTTTCGATCAAAACTATATAGGTGACATGTGACAAAAGCACGAGTAGTTAGTCTTACTGAGCTAGGTAGCGCAGATGTAATTAAAGTAATCGACAAAGAATTGCCTCCTCCCGCAAAAGGTGAGGTGCAGATTCGTCAAACTGCTATTGGATTTAACTTTATTGATGTGTATCAGCGCTCAGGTGTTTATCCCTTAGAGATGCCTACTGGTCTTGGTCATGAGGCCGCTGGTGTGGTTGAAGTTGTTGGTGAGGGTGTCACTGACTTTAAGGTTGGCGATCACGTCGTTTATATGAATGCAGGTATTGGTGCGTATGCAAGTGCACGTAATGTGGCTGCTGACAAATTGGTCTTACTACCAAGCAATATTTCTGATGAGGTCGCTGCAGCTGTTTTCTTTAAAGCAATGACTGCGCAATATCTGGTTCAAAAAACATATCCAGTGAAGGCGGGCGATATTGTTCTGGTGCATGCTGCTGCTGGTGGTGTTGGGCAGATTTTAGCTGGCTGGGCAAAGGCCTTGGGTGCATTTGTGGTTGGTACCGTGGGTTCGCCGGCAAAATTTGCGGCAGCTAAAGAAGCTGGCTGTGATGCGGTAGTTGATTATTCACAACCGAATTGGGTTGAAGAAGTGCTTAAAGCCACTGGCGGTAAAAAAGCCAATGTAGTTTATGACTCTGTGGCTAAAACCACTTTCTTGGGTTCTTTGGACTGTGCTGCACCTTTCGGTACGGTTGCTTTGTTTGGCGCAGCCTCTGGACCAGCCCCCGAAATTCAGCCAGAAATTCTGAATAAGAAAGGCTGCTTGTTCTTAACAAGACCTTCAGTATTCCCTCACAACGCCACTGCCGCCCTATTAAAAGAAAACGCCAAGGCGGTGTTTGATGCAATTGCCAAAGGGCAGGTCAAGGTACAAATTGGGGCTAAGTTTTCTTTGGAGCAAGCGGCAGATGCACATCGTGCTGCAGAGGGCCGAAAAGTTTCAGGTGCGATTGTGATGACGCCATAGTTTTCAATGTCATTACGTACATAAGCCCCGTTTTAAAAATACGGGGCTTTTTTTATATCTCAATCAGTCTTAATATAGAAAAATGAAAACACTTTTCAAAATGATTATCTCCATCCAATTACTCATGATGAGTTCTTGGGCTTTGTCACAAATTCCGGAGACGCAATACTCTCAGGGAATTTCATATATCACTGGTGGCGTTGGTGAAGGTGAGACTGTTGCAATACTTGCCGAGGCAAAGCAATGGCCCTTATTGCTGGAGATGTCTCAAATTGAAAATGGTAGAGGAGTTTGGATCTTTGGGGCTATTATCAAAATTATCGATTCAAAAAAGCAGGTGATTTTTGACGCGCAGGCAGATGGACCTTATATATTGATTAATCTTGTGCCCGGGGATTATGTAATTGAAGCAGCTTATCAGGGTGTAGCTCAAAAGAGGGTGCTATCTATTAAGTCTGACTCGTCACAAAAGATATCCCTTTTCTGGAGATAGTAGCCCGCTAAATGACGCAATGCGTCATAAGCCTAAAGATTCAATTTGGTCTATAGTTTCCTGATTAGTTTAAAAATCAGGAGATATATATGAAGGGCTTTGCATCTAAAGGTGGTTTGGGTTTATTGATCGCAGTGGCGCTTGCTAGTGCATCATCGTTTAGCAGTGCGCAGAATTCAACTGCTCCCAGCGCTCAGGGCAAGACGGAGGCACTCTGGTTTGGGCAGGCAGGCTTTAGGATCAAATCTCCTCAGGGAAAAATGATTTTGATAGACCCTTGGATTACAGGCGGTCCAAAGACGCCTCCAATATATAAAAATGACTTAGCAGCTATTGGACCAATTGACGTATTGCTGGTGACTCATGCGCACGTTGATCATATTGGCGATGCACCTACCGTTGCAAAGACCAACAATATTAAGTTGTATGGTCCTGCAGATATGGTGACCCCACTTACAACGCTGGGAATATTACCTGCGGATCTAGGGCATCGCTTTAATAAGACTGGCCGTGTAACCCCCTTGCCTGGAATTAAGGTAACTGCAGTACAGGCAGAACACTCTTCTTTGTTAGTTTGGAAAAATCCTGCCACTGAAAAAATGGAGTCACACCCTGCTGGAGAGGCGATGGGTTACATCATCGAACTTGAAAATGGTTTCAAGATCTGGCATATGGGTGATACCGGATTATTTAGCGACATGAAATTTATTAGCGAGCATTACAAGCCAGATTTAGTGATGATTCCGATTGGCGGAAATTTCACCATGGCTCCAGATGACGCTGCATATGCATTAAAAACTTGGATTAAGCCAAAGATGGTGATTCCAATGCATTACAACTCCAATCCAATGACTAAAGGTACATTGGCAGAGTTCCAGGCAGCAATGAAAGGTAGCAACATCAAAATCATTCCCATGACTGAAGGTGAAACAGTTCAGTTCTAAGCAGTTCTGTTCTGAGCAGTTCCTTATTAATCAATTTTGGGGATTCATTTGAATTCAATTTCTTCTGTTGTGAGGGGGCAGCTTGCCCCTCAAGGTGTTCTTTCAGCCGCCGTATATCTTGGCAATTTCTTATTGGTTACAGGGCGAAATGCTTCAGGTGAGCCCACCGGTATCGCGCCTGATATTTGCCGTGCAATAGCAAAGCGTTTAGATGTGAGTCTGGATTTAACTGGCTTTGAAACTCAGGATGAGGTGGTAGATGCTGCCGCTAGCGGAAGATGTAGCATTGTTTTGGTAGGCTCTGATCCTGCACGCGCTCAAAAGGTGACCTTTACTCCTGCGTATGCAGAACTGGAGGCAACTTACTTGGTGCCCACGGACTCACCGATCCAAAACATTACTCAGGTAGACCAGCCAGGAGTACGTATCGCATCCTTCTTCAAAAGTGCTTACGACCATTGGTTGCAACGCAATCTACAGCATGCCGCACTGGTGCATGCCGATAGTCTGCAAGCAAGTAATGAGCTTTTCCTTAGTCAAAAGTTGGATGCATTGGCAGGTTTGAAGACGGGTTTGGTTGAATTTTCTAAAAAAGTCCCAGGCTCACGGGTATTGGATGGCCAATTCACTGGTATTCAACAAGCCATTGCTACCAAAAAATCAAATTTAGAGGCCGTTGAATTTCTTAGTGCTTGTGTAGAAGAATTTATTCACAGTGGATTGGTAACTAATTTAATTGAACAGTACAAAGTGCAGGGTTTAGCTGCCGCACCTATTCAACAGCATTCATAGAAAACAGAATGAAAAAATTTGTTTGCGTATTCATTGTGACGCTTGGATTCTTGTCTGCTCAATCTGTTTTTGCTCAAAATAATAGCTACCCAAATCGCCAAATCAAAATCATTTCACCTTTTGCAACGGGTGGCATTGCAGATGGTTTCTCAAGAATTATTGCTCAGGGACTAAGCGAATCCTTTGGACAGCCAGTGATAGTAGAAAACAAGGCTGGCGGTGGTGGGAATATCGGCGCTGACTTTGTTGCTAAGTCACCGGCAGATGGCTATACCTTAATCATGGGCAGTATTGGCACGCATGCTGTCAATCCCTATTTAGTGAAAAACATGCCCTATGATCCGCTGAAAGATTTTGTACCAGTGGCGTTTGTTTTAGATGCCGAAGGTTTATTGGCTGTTAATCCAAATCTACCTGTTAAAAATGTGCCTGAGTTAATTACTTACTTAAAAGCAAATCCTGGTAAGGTCTCTTATGGTTCTGGCGGCATTGGAACTGCAAGTCACTTAGCTGGAGAACTTTTTGTAATGACGGCAAAGGTCGATATGGTGCATATTCCTTATAAAGGAAATGCTTTGGCTATTACCGACCTCATTGGCGGCCAAACTCAAGTGATGTTTGCAACAATGCCCACTATTCTTCCTTATGTAAAAAGTGATAAGTTGCGGGGTTTGGCTGTTACTGGCGCAAGTAGAGATCCATCGATGCCAGATTTACCAAGTATTAGTGAAACCTTGCCCGGCTTTGATGTGAAAAATTGGATTGGACTTTTTGCACCAGCAGGCACTCCACCTGCCATTGTGAAGAAGTTACACGATGAAGTTGGCAAAATCATGCAGCAAGCAGCAGTGCAGAAGAAACTAGAGTCAGAAGGTGCAAAGTGTTACGCCATGACTCCAGAGGCTTTTGGCGCATTTCAGAAGAAAGAGTCTGCGCGCTGGGGCAAGATCATCAAAAGTGCAGGTATTAAGCCTGAATAGCCTTTTTTCTCGTTTCAAAGCTAACCCCACAAACTTGTGGGGTTTTTTATTAGCAAAGCTTGCATTTAGTTCGTATTAGTACTAAATTAGTTCTAATTAGTACTTTATATGAGCCAAATGAACTTTTTACCAGCCTTGCGTAGTCTCGTTTCTGCCTATCAGGCGTTTGAGCGCTATTCCGCTCCTGATGTCAAAGCAATGGGGTTAACAAGCACTCAGTTTGATGTCATTGCTACTTTGGGGAATCAGCCTCCGATGACTTGCAAAGAGTTGGGGGAGAAAACTTTAGTTACTAAGGGAACGCTTACGGGAGTTCTTGAGCGCTTGGAGGCAAAAGGGATATTAGAGCGGCAATTAAATCCCCAAGATGCACGTAGTCAAATCATTGGATTAACTACGGCTGGTCAAACTTTATTTGAAAAAGTATTTCCAGCACACCTGCAGCATTTGGAGAAAGCATTCTCAAAATTGAGTGAAAAAGAATTATCTGAAGTTACAAAATCTTTGCAATCCATCCATCACATTTTCATAGTTTAATTTATCAATTAAGGGATAGGCATGAACACAAAACATAAATTATTAGCATTAGTTGCCAGAATTTTATTAGCAGCAATCTTTATTACAGCAGGCTTCTCTAAGTTGATGGGGTTTGATGGAACGGTTGCCTATATTGCATCCAAAGGTTTGCCTATGCCCATGATTCTGGCGGGCTTGACGATTGCGCTAGAAATACTGGGGGGCTTAGTAATTATTGTTGGCTATAAAGTACGCATCGCTGGCTTGCTCTTAGGTTTATTTACCATCCTTGCTGCCCTGATATTTCATAACTTCTGGGCATTTCCTCCAGAGCAGGTTTACCTTCAGAATATTATGTTTATGAAGAATCTGAGCATGGCGGGCGGATTATTTTTATTAACTGTATTTGGTGCTGGTGGATATTCGATCGACGCACTATGTGAAGCTAAAAAGCAAAAATAGAACCATTGAAATCATGATAAAAGGAAATTGAAATGACAAAAATTGCAGTGGTATTTCATAGTGGCTATGGCCATACAGTGAAACAAGCGGAAGCGGTTGCCAAAGGTGCTAATGCTACATTGATAGCAATTGATGCCGAGGGAAATATAACGGATGCGCAGTGGGAATTTTTAAATGCAGCAGATGCCATCGTTTTTGGTTCGCCAACTTATATGGGTACAGTGAGCTGGCAATTTAAAAAGTTTGCAGATGCTAGCTCTAATCAATGGTTTACGCAGCAGTGGAAAGATAAAGTATTTGGAGGCTTTACCAATTCAGCAACTATGAATGGTGACAAGCATTCCACATTACATTATTTCTTTACATTGGCCATGCAGCATTCTGGTTTGTGGGTGGGTACTGGTTTGATGCCTTCTAACTCTAAGGCCGCTAAACGCGACGATATTAATTATGTTGGTTCATCAGCTGGAGCCATGATGCAAACTCCTTCGGATGCCAGTGCTGATGAAGTCAATGCAGGTGATTTAGAGACTGCCAGACTGTATGGGGAGCGAATTGCAGAAATAACCAAGCGACTTAAGGCGTAAGCGGATCAAGAAAGGTAAGCTAAGTAATTGATTTAATGGAAAAAACCACTTGCGAGTGGTTTTTTCTTTATTGACTGACTCGGTTTATAATTTCATAAGTAATTGAATTGAAAGGGATTATTCCTTTAATTCCACCTTTTTGGTTTGACAGCCCTGGTGGGCTCTTGGACAATGCTTGGGGTGGTTGATTCAAGCCATAAGCCCTCATGACAGCCAACACTTCATTCAACTCAAACAAGCCATCTTTAATGCTCGAGACCCGTGCGCTGAGTTGTATCCGTGGTGAAAGGCAATTATTTTCTGGGTTAAATCTATCGATCTCTGCTGGTGAGTGTTTGCATGTGCGCGGTGAAAATGGCGTTGGCAAAACTAGCTTATTAAGGCTTTTAACTGGATTATCGAAGCCCGAGTCAGGAGAGGTGCTTTGGAATGGCTTAGTTATCTCTAAAGAGTTACATCACTATCATCGCGAACTTCTATTTCTGGGGCATCGTGATGCTTTAAAAGAAGACTTAACAGCGCTAGAAAATTTACAGCTTTACGCGGCCCTAGATAATATTCAGTTACCAGAAGATAAAGCTATAGCTGCTCTTTGGCGTTTTGGTTTGCGTGGACGTGAGCACTTGCCAGTCAATTGTTTATCGGCTGGGCAAAAGCGGCGCGTACTAATGGCTCGAATGCTGACGCGTCAAGCAAAGCTGTGGATCTTAGATGAACCATTCAATGCACTTGATTTTCATGCCATACAAGCTTTGCAGGGGCTCATTGCAGAGCATATAGAGCAAGGTGGATTGGTGGTGCTTACTAGTCATCAAGAGGTTAGTCTTCCGCAGGTCAGGACCCTAGATCTATGAATGCCTTGCTAGCAATTATTCGTCGTGACTTGCTCTTGGTGATGCGTCGCAAGAGTGAAGTGCTGACAGCCCTCTTCTTTTTTGTAGTAGTGTCCAGCCTATTTCCTTTGGGCATTGGTGCGGATGCTGCTTTGCTGCGCAAAATTGCACCTGGTGTTCTTTGGGTTGCAGCTTTGTTATCCACTTTATTAGGCTTGCATCGTATGTTTGCTGCTGACTACCAAGATGGCTCTTTAGAGCAGCTTGCTTTATCGCCTCAGCCAATGGTGTTGCTTGTGACCGGAAAAATTATTGCTCACTGGATTGTGTGTGGATTACCCTTGGTGCTTTTGGCCCCTGTGATTGGTATTCAGTTTGATTTGGATGCTAGCTCTTTATATGTATTGATGGGAACACTTTTATTAGGTACGCCAGTGCTATCCTTGGTGGGCTCTATAGGCGCAGCATTGACTCTAGGAGTGAGGGGTGGCAGCGTGTTGTTAAGCTTGTTGATTCTGCCTTTATATATCCCTGTGCTTATTTTTGGTACTGGGGCTGTTTATGCAAATAGTGTAGGTTTAGATTCTTCAGGTCATTTTTCATTGCTGGGCGCATTATTGATTTTGGCTTTAGCATTTGTTCCTTGGGTTAGTAGTGCCGCTATCAAGATTGGGATTGAATGAGTCAAGTCAATAATTTTTCTAATCACCGCTTAGTTAACTGGTTTAAGTTATCTAGCCCTAGCACCTTTTATCCGGTAGCGGGTAAGCTCATCCCATTCTTTTGGGTTCTTACTCTGGCATTCGGCTTGGCTGGATTGTGGGTTAGCTTCTTTGTTGCACCAGTAGATGCTGTCCAAGGGCAGGGCTACCGCATTATCTTTATTCATGTGCCTGCCTCTTGGATGTCGATGTTCATCTATTTAGTCATGGCCGCTTGGGCAGGGCTAGGCTTGATTTTTAATACCCGTTTATCTGCCATGATGGCGCAAGCGCTTGCTCCAATCGGTGCATGGATGGCATTTTTATCTTTATGGACAGGCGCATTCTGGGGTAAGCCAATGTGGGGCGCTTGGTGGGTTTGGGATGCTCGTCTAACTTCAGAGTTAATTCTCTTATTTCTGTATTTGGGTTTCATTGCTTTAAGGGCCTCTATCGATGACCCTCGTCGCGCTGATAAAGCGAGCGCTATCTTGGCCTTAGTAGGTGTTGTGAACGTACCGATTATTTATTTCTCCGTGAAATGGTGGAATACTTTGCATCAAGGCGCCTCTGTTTCATTGACTAAAGCACCAGCCATGGCTCAAACCATGCTCTGGGGAATGCTCTTGATGGCCTTATGCTTATGGATGTATTCCATGGCGGTCACCTTAATGCGAGTAAGGGCAATCATTTTGGAGCGCGAGGCCCATACTGATTGGGTGAGACAATTAAATGAGGTGAAAAACTGATGTGGAATAGCCCTGCCGAGTTTTTTGCCATGGGTGGCTATGCTCTCTATGTATGGAGTAGTTTTGGTATTTCTGCCTTTGTTTTGATATTGGAGCCACTATTAGTACGCTCTCGCTTTAAGGCAATTGTGCGCAGATTAAAGCAAGAGCAATTGGCAGAGCGGTTTGATAAAGAGATTGGTAAGTGAAGCCTAGACATAAACGCGCATTGATTATTGTTGCCGCACTCATTGTTATTGGGGTAGCTGCGCTCTTAATTTTAAATGCCCTTAATAGCAATATTGCTTTGTACGTTACCCCAAGTGAGGTAGCTGCAGGCAAAGCTCCTCAAGGTCAAGCCTTTCGAATTGGTGGCATGGTTAAAGATGGTTCTTTAAAGCGTGATGGTTTAACAGTGCACTTTGTGATTACCGATCTTGTAAAAGATATTCCGGTTGCATATACCGGTATTCTTCCCGACCTCTTTAAAGAGGGTAAGGGTGCAGTGATTCAAGGTCGTATGAATCCGAACGGTGAATTTATTGCCAGTGAAGTTCTTGCAAAACACGATGAGAACTATATGCCTCCTGAGGCCAAACATGCTCTGGACCAAGCTCAAAAAAATGGAAGCAATAAATGATTCCTGAGTTTGGGCATTACGCATTAGTTCTGGCTCTTTGTATTGCTCTTATTCAAGGAGTGATGCCATTGCTTGGTGCTCACTATGGTCGTCGTGATTGGCTAGTATTAGCTAGGCCTGCCGCACAAACTGTTTTCTTATTGCTAGCGATTGCCTTTGGAATTTTGGCATGGAGTTTTTATGCCAATGATTTTTCTGTACTCTATGTCGCAGAGCACTCGAATTCACAAATGCCAGTGATCTACCGCTTGGGTGCGGTGTGGGGAGGTCATGAAGGCTCGCTTTTATTGTGGATCTTCTTGCTGACTACTTGGACAATTTTAGTTGCCCAGCTTTCTAAAGCCTTAGATGATTTCATGGTAGCCCGAGTCATTGGTGTATTGGGCTTGGTTACTAGCGGCTTGTTGTTATTTGTTTTAACAACATCAAATCCATTTGAACGATTATTGCCTGCTGCGCAAGATGGTCGTTCCTTAAATCCATTACTACAAGATCCAGGCTTGGTATTTCATCCGCCAATGTTGTACATGGGCTATGTTGGGTTTTCAGTGGCTTTTGCTTTTGCAATTGCCTCACTATTGTCTGGTAGGTTAGATGCCGCTTGGGCGCGTTGGTCGCGTCCTTGGACTACGGCTGCTTGGATCTTTCTGACTTTGGGTATTGCGCTGGGTTCCTGGTGGGCTTATTACGAATTAGGCTGGGGTGGCTGGTGGTTTTGGGATCCTGTTGAGAATGCCTCATTCATTCCTTGGTTAGTCGGCACTGCTTTACTACATTCTTTAGCGGTTACTGAGAAGCGTGGCGGCTTTAAAAGTTGGACTGTACTCTTGGCGATTACAGCATTCTCCTTATCACTGCTAGGAACCTTCTTGGTTCGCTCTGGCGTATTAACATCAGTTCATGCTTTCGCGACTGACCCGCGACGCGGTATTTTTATTCTGATCTTTTTATCCTTAGTAGTCGGATCATCTCTAGCGTTGTATGCCTGGCGTGCGCCTAAGAGTTCCATGGGTGGAAAATTCAGCTTAAGCTCACGAGAAACATTGATTTTGCTTGGTAATGTCTTTTTAGTTGTTTCTGCAGGATCTGTTTTGCTTGGAACGCTTTATCCTTTGCTGATCGACGCGCTGCATCTAGGTAAGATTTCTGTAGGTCCCCCTTACTTCAATAGCGTCTTTGTTCCTATCATGGTTCCTTTATTGGTACTCATGGGGATCGGACCATGGGCAAGCTGGAAGGAGAGTAATTTATTCGCCATCATCAAGCGTTTGTGGCTTGCTGGTTTAGTGGCTGTAGTTGCGGGCGTAGCTATTCCACTCATCATGGGTCAATTTACTTGGCTAGCAGGCATGGGTTTCATGTTGGCTTTTTGGGTGATTGCATCTGGTTGCATGCAAATCGTTCGCCAAGCTAAAGCTGGCAAACCAACTCGTTCTTTTATTGGTATGCAGGTAGCCCATTTAGGTATTGCGGTGTTTGTTATTGGTGTCACAATGGTCGGCGCTTATCAAGAGGAAAAAGATGTACGTATGTCATCGGGCGATACAGTGACTGTTGGTGGGTATCAAATTCAGTTGCAGGGTGTAACTGCTGCTACTGGCCCCAACTATCAAGCAATGCGCGGCACATTTGTACTATCAAAAAATGGTAACAATCAGATTAGTCTTTATCCGGAGAAAAGAAGTTACTTCTCATCAACAATGCCGATGACTGAAGCAGCGATTGATGCTGGTCTTACACGCGATATTTATGTGTCATTAGGTGAAGAGCTCGGCGATCAATCATGGGCTGTCCGTGTTTACTACAAGCCTTTTGTAGATTGGATCTGGGGCGGTTGCTTGCTAATGGCCTTAGGTGGTGTATTGGCCATGTCAGACAAACGTTATCGTCTGAAGTTGAAGAGTAAGCTTTCATGAAAGCCAAATTTTTAATTCCGCTAATATTGTTTATTGGCTTAGTAGTCTTCTTGGCTATCGGATTAAATCGTGATCCACATGAAGTGCCTTCTCCGTTGATTAATAAGGCGGCGCCAGCATTTGAAGTTCCTCAACTGGCTGAGGCTAGTAAAACATTTTCACCGGCAAGTATGAAGGGCCAAGTATGGGTATTGAATGTTTGGGCCTCCTGGTGCGTAGCTTGTCGTGAAGAGCATCCTGTTTTAGTCGAACTGGCTAAATCTCAGATGGCTCCAATCATTGGTCTGGACTATAAAGATAAGCGTGAGGATGCATTGGCAATGCTGGCAAGGCAAGGCAATCCATATGTACTTTCAGTCTTTGATGGCAATGGCCGAGTTGGTATCGACTATGGTGTCTATGGCGTGCCTGAAACCTACATTATTGATAAAGTAGGAGTGATACGCTTTAAACATATTGGCCCACTCACGATAAATTTATTGAATCAAAAAATTTATCCCCTGTTGACGGAGCTGAAGAAATCATGAAAAAGATTTTTTTAATTACTCTTTGTGTGCTGGGTATAGGTAGCACCTTTGCAAACGAGGCGACTCCTTTAGCTGACGATCCTGTTACAGAGCAACGGCTTATTAGTATTTCTGAAGAAATGCGTTGCTTAGTATGTCAGAATGAATCTTTGGCTGGCTCACGTTCAGAGCTAGCAAATGACTTGCGTCGTGAAATCCGGATTCTGATTAAAGAGGGTAAGAGTGATGATCAGATTCGCAACTTTATGGTTGAGCGCTACGGTGACTTTGTACTTTACCGTCCACCAGTCAAGCCAGTTACCTGGCTACTCTGGATTGGACCATTTGTTATTTTGGGTATTGGTATTGCAGGCCTATTAACATATTTGCGCCGCAGAAATAATAGCGTTCCTAATGTGACTTTGACTGATCTAGATAATCAGAAAATCGATGCATTGCTAAATTCGAGCAATCAGAAAGAAGGATGAATTTAGTGACTAGCTTCTTCATTCCTGCTTTCTTGCTCCTGATGCTGGTATTGGCATTTCTGCTACGTCCTTTTATTTTTCCAGCAAAGAGCAAGGCCACATCGCGCCGCCAGATGAATGCTGTCATATATCGAGAAGAGCTAGATAAATTAGAGGCCGATCATCAAGCCGGTGCAATTACTTCTACTGATTATGAGATTGCTCATGCAGAAATGCGTCAACGTCTTTTTCAGGATACGATCGAAGAAGATGATCAAGAGGTTGCAGGCTCTGTAAAGAAAACAACAATTGGACTTTGCATCTTTATCGTCTTGCTATCCTCAGCACTCTATTTTTCTTTGGGTGATGTTGTGCGTGTTGCTCAAAATGAATCAGAGAGACCGGTGACTCAGGAAGGTATTGAAAAAATGGTGGCTGAATTTGCCATCAAAATGGAAAAAGATCCTACCAACTTAAAAGGCTGGGCAATGCTCGCACGCTCCTATCGCATCTTGGGCCGTAATGAAGATGCAGCTAAGGCATATGCACGCGCTGGTAACTTCGTTGACTCTGATCCACAGTTATTGGCGGACTATGCAGATACCTTGGCTGCAAACGCGAATGGTAGCTTTGTTGGCAAACCCCTGCAATTAATTAATCAAGCCTTAAAGTTAGATCCTGATAATTTGATGGCACTTTGGCTTTCAGGAACTGCCTCTTATAACGCTAACAATTACAAGGCGGCAGTGCAGACTTGGGAAAGGTTGGCGAAACAAATACCACCCGATAGTGATGAGGGGCGTGCTATTCAGGGGTCGATTGCGGAGGCGCGCGCTAAAGGTGGTTTGGCTGCCTCTGCTCCAGCGTCTGCTCCAACTCCTAGTTCAACTTCCGCATCAACTCCCACCGCTTCCTCTGGTAAAGAAATCAGTGGCAAGATTGAATTATCTGCTGGGCTTAAATCCAAAATCAATTCTGGCGATATTGTGATGGTCATTGCTCGCAAGCCTGGCGAGCGTATGCCTGTAGCGGTCCTGAGGGTGCCTGCAAGCAATTTTCCAATGAGCTTTACTCTGAATGATTCCTTAGCTATGAATCCAAATGCGCTGCTTTCGCAATTAAATGAGGCGAGTGTCGAAGTGCGCATCTCGAAGACCGGTATGGCGAAGCCAGAGCCCGGAGATTTAATCTCTACCGTTCAAACTATTCAGGTTGGCACTAAAGATATTCGACTATTAGTGGATCAGGTACGTCAATAAGGTTTTAGCCTCTTCCAACAAAAGGCATATTCGTTGCCATAATTGTCATTGAAAGGATGTTGCTTTCTAGTGGGAGCTGAGCCATATGCAGAACAGCCTCTCCCACATGATCAACATCCATACGCGGCTCTACTTTAATGGATTGATCGGCCTGCATAATTCCTGCTGCCATACGTTCAGTCATTTCTGTAGCAGCATTGCCAATATCGATTTGACCGCAGGCAATATTAAAAGGACGTCCGTCTAGCGCAATGGTCTTAGTCAATCCGCTGATAGCATGCTTTGTGGCTGTATAGGGCGCTGACATTGGCCGTGGAGCATGTGCAGAAATTGAGCCGTTATTGATAATTCTGCCGCCTTGCGGGGATTGCGCTTTCATCATACGAATGGCTTCTTGTGAGCATAAGAATGCGCCACAGAGATTGGCGTTGACAACATTCATCCACTGTTCGTAGCTGATGTCTTCCATCGGGATTGCGGGGGCGCCCATGCCAGCGTTATTGAAAAGCACATCAATACGGCCAAATCGACTTTTGAGGGCTGCAAACAGTTTCTTGACCTCATCTGGTTTACCAACATCGCATGAAACTGCGAGGCAATTATTTTGATTTCCGCCAATGTCAGTAATAGCCTTTTCTAGCTTATCTAAGCTACGACCTGTTAGAACAATTTGATAGCCCCCTTTAAGGAGGGCCTTGGCGGCTGCCTTGCCAATACCAGTTCCTGCGCCAGTGACTAAGGCAATCTTGGTTTTTGGTGAATTCATGATGGTTCTCTAGAGCCTTTTAAAGCCTCATCTTATCGTGAATTATTTGATCTGTTTTGAAACCTTTTCCTAATGCCGCGCTCGGGGCATAATGCAAAAAACAATAGAGACTTTTATGCATTTCATCAAAAGACAAATTTATAATCCAGTAACTTTAGTTGCGGCCTTTTTTATCGCGCTAACCATCCTGTTTGGCGTACTTTGGATCTTGGTCCCTCCTCCGCCAAAGTCAATAGAAATGGCCACAGGCTTTCCCACAGGCCTCTATTACCAGTTTGGAGAGCGATTAAAAACAGAACTATCCAAGGATGCTGTAGATCTTCAAGTGCGCTCAACCGGCGGTACATTAGATAACTTAAATCTATTAAATGATCCTCAGTCTGGTGTAGATTTTGCGATGGTACAAGGTGGTGTTGCGAAAGTAAGCGAATACCCGAATTTGGTCTCAGTGGCAGGAATGTTTTATGAGCCAATTTGGGTTTGGTATCGTGAAAGCGCTTTCAAAAATAATGATGGACAGCTCAATATTCTGGGTCAGCTTAAAGGTAAGCGCGTCTCTATTGGTAACGAAGGAAGCGGGACATTAGTACTTTCTCAGAATTTATTGCAAGCTAGCGGCATCACTGATAAAGAAATTGGTGCGGAGAAACTTAAACCTGATGAGGCCATAGCCAAGTTAAGTAATGGTGAATTGGATGCAGTATTCATTGTCGCAGCGGCAGAAGCGCCTATTCTGAAAAAGTTTTACTCTATACCTGGTATTCGATTGATGGATTTTGAGCAGGCGGATGCATATACTCGAAACCTGACTTATTTATCTAAAGTCACTGTACCTAGAGGATTGTTAAGTATTCAGCATGACCTGCCTCGTCGTGATATTCAGGTGATGGCTGCAACCGCCACTTTGGTAGCCCATGATAATGTTAGTCCAGCGATGATTTCTCTATTGTTGAGCGCTTCTTACGATATCTTGAAATCTTATTCGCGCTTACAAAGAGTTGGTGAGTTTCCCTCTGAGGCTGGTTTAGATTTTCCATTGCATGTAGATGCAGAAATCTATTTGAAAGATGGCCCTTCATTCCTACATCGCCACTTACCTTTCTGGACTGCAGTTTGGGCGGGGCGTTTTGTGAAGATTGTGATTCCGCTATTAGTAATTTTGATTCCATTGTTTACGTATATCCCATCGACTAAGAATTTTTTCTTGCGACTCAAGTTAGCACAGGTGTATGAGGAGCTTAAGGTAATCGAGAGAAATGCTCAAAATCCTGCCCTGAAGGAAAAAAACTTCAAAGACCTTGCCGATATTGAGATGCGGGTTAATAACATTAAGGTATCTATGCTGGATGCCAAAGAGCTATATGACCTTAAGGGGCACGTAGGTGAAGTTCGCGGACGTTTGAATTTAGTTAACTAAAGCAAAGAAAAAAGGATAAGGTGAATACAAAACTTCAGAAGTTGTTATTTGTTTTAGGGGTCACTGTTTCTCTTGGAATTCAAGCGCAGGCATATCCAAATAAGCCAATATCTCTGGTGGTTCCACAAGTAGCTGGCGGCACGAATGATATTGTTGGGCGTCTCATTGCGCCTGCATTTGGTGAATCGATTGGCACCTCTATTGTGGTTGAAAATAGGCCTGGTGCCGGCGGTAATATCGGTACACAAAGTGTTGCCCGAGCACCTAAAGATGGTTACACCTTATTGCTGACTATTAATAGCGCTCAAGCGATTAATCCTTCTCTGTATAAAAACCCTGGCTTTGATCCAGTGAATGATTTTGTGCCTTTGTATTACATAGGTGCTACACCCTACGTATTGGTTTCCCCACCGGGCTCACCATACAAAACATTGGCAGATGTCGTGACTGCAGCTAAGAAGAAGCCGGGTGAGCTGTCTTATGCATCGGCCGGTAATGGCACCATCAGTCATTTGCTTGGCGCCATGCTCAACGCTAGTGCTGGCATTGATATGCAGCATATTCCTTATAAGGGTGTAGCTCCTGCAATCAATGATGTCTTAGGCGGACAAGTTCCTTTGGCATTTGCTAGCCTGCCATCAGCGCTAAATTACATTAAGGCAGGCAAGCTACAGGCTATCGCCATTAGCTCTGCAAAGAGATCTAGTGCCGCGCCAGAAATCCCAACCATCGCAGAAACTTATCCTGATTGTGTGGGTGAAGTCTGGGTAGCGATCTTTGCCCCTATTGGTATCAGCACAGAAGTTGTGAAGAAGGTTCAGCTAGCTATGGACAAGACAATGTCTAAATCAGATGTGCGTGATAAGTTAATTGCTCAGGGATTAGATCTTGCTCCGGTACCAACCAATAAGTTGACTTCTTTATTAAAAGACGAGTTAGCAAAGTGGGCAAAGATTGTGAAGGCGTCCGGTGCTCAACTGGATTAACCCAGTTGAATGAACTCAGTTCTGTGATATCGCCTAAAATAGATTGATGACAATTATTGGCCTTGCGCCTCCACTCACCCCCTTAAAGCAGATGGATGAAGCTTTGCGAAATAATGGCTATGCAGTTGTATCCGCACAGACCGTTGCGGAGTTTAGCCATGTCTCTTTACTGAGCCTTGAAAGCCTCAATCAGTTCTGGGGAAATTTACCGCGTGACCCTTATTTAAAGGACGGTGGTCGCTATCGCTTCCGCCGTCATGCCAGCTACCAGATCAAGGGTGACGATATTTCTCTGGTTCCACATCGCGCACATTGGCAGTCACTGGATTACAACGCATTGCATGGTGGTATTGAGCGTTGGTTCGAGCCTATTCAGAGTGAGTTATTAAGTGATCCCACTTGGCAATCTGTTTTACTAGGGCTGGCGCACATTTTGAATGGACTCAAACCGGTGAATACTTGGTTTGTGGAAGCTCATCAATTTCGAATTGATACCACCGATGGAATTGGACGACCTACACCTGAGGGCGCTCATCGCGATGGCGTCGACTTTGTAGCCGTCTTCCTATTAGACCGCTCTGGCATTAAGGGCGGCGAGACCAGAATTTTTGATGCTTCTGGTTCTGCGGGGCTGCGTTTTACGCTTACACAGCCTTGGTCTTTATTATTGATGAATGATCAACGCATGATTCATGAATCTACGCCGATTCAGCCTTTAGAGAAGTATGGCTATCGAGATACTTTAGTTCTCACTTATCGCTCTAATGGTTTTCAAGATTCTCCTAATCTAAGCCAGCAATAAGACGACTAAATTACTCCGGCTCCATCCCTGCTTCCTTAATCGCTTTTGCCCATTTAACAGTTTCGAGTTTGATTCTTTGATCAAGAGCTTCAGGCGTTCCGGGTTGAGTTTCAAAACCCAAGGTTGAGAAGCGTTCTATTAAATCTTTTGATTTGGCTGCTTCGTTAATCGCTTTATTGAGTTTCAAAACGGTCTCTTTAGGCATACCGGCAGGTCCAAAAGCTGCAAAGAATGCAATGAGTTCATAGCCTTTAACTCCCAATGCTTCATTAACAGTAGGTAAGTCAGGAATAGCTTGAGAGCGTTTAAGCGAGGTTACTGCAAGACCGCGAATTTTCCCAGCTTGTACCTGAGGTAAGGTAACTGCAAAGTCAGCAGTGAACATATTGACTTGCCCACCAATCAAATCTGTCATTGCATTGGGGCCACTTTTATAAGAAACCCCTGTCATTTTGATACCTGTAACAGAAGCTAGCATTTCAGAGGAGACGCGCTGTGATGTACTTGCGTAAGCAAAAGTTATTTTTCCTGGATCCGCTTTTGCAAGAGAGACAAAACCATTTAGTGACTTTGCGGGAACATCATTATTAATGGCGACAATGAGGGGGACTGAACCAAAGTAGCCAATTGGAGTAAATGCAGTGTCTTGGTTATAGGGAAGATTTTTTACTAAGCTTTTAAGTGCGGCGTTGGTGCTGTTGGTTCCGAATAGAAGGGTATAGCCATCTGCGGGTGATTTAGCCACAAGCTCTGCGCCAATTAAACCATTGGCCCCAGGTCGATTTTCTATAATCACGGGTTGACCCAGTGATTCAGCCATTTTGGTAGCAAAGGCTCGACCAATCTGGTCAGTGGCACTGCCCGGGGCAAAAGGCACAATCGCTTTGATTGGTTTAGAGGGATAGTTATCAGCTATTACCAGGGGGCTTGCAAAGCCAAGTAATAAACTAGTCACAATCTGCAATAAATGAACTGCTAAAGAATTGCTTTTCATACTGTCTCCGTCTATTTTCTAGTAGTGTAGCGGGTCTAACCCCTCTGGGCGAGTAGAATGAATTCACGTTTCTACTGACTATTTATGCGCTTTCGTACCACCGGTTATACCCCTCTAATGCTCATGGCACAAACCTGTGCTTTATTGGGCTTTGCTTGCTACGCTGTAGTGCTTACTACCTTGCAAAAAGAGTGGCATCTTAGTAATTTACAGTCGGGTTTAATTGCTAGCGCATTTTTCTTTGGCTATATGCTCGCTGTCCCATTGGCCACTGCTTTAACGGACCGGATTGATGCTCGTAAGGTTTATCTCATAGGCGGTCTTTCAGCGACTTGCGGTCTTTTGGGTATGAGCATGTTGGCCTATAACTTTTGGACCGCACTATTTTTTATGGCGTTAAATGGCGCAGGCCTTGCTGGTACTTATATGCCAGGTCTCAAAATTTTGTCTGATCGTATTCAGTCAGGAGAATTAACAAGACATATTGCTTTCTATACAGCTTTCTTTGGTATTGGAACCGGATTTTCTTATTTATGCTCGGGCTGGATTTTGAGTGCATTAGGTTGGCGCTATGTATTTGGCTTGATTGCCTTAGGCCCATTTAGCGCCTTTCTGATTGTCTTATTCCTAATTCCAGGTCTACAGCATGAGAAATGGAAGGGACCTATCAATATCCGCCTACATGATATTTTTCCGGTAGATAAATGGAAATTGGTCTTGCAGGATAAGAATGCTTCAGGATTTATTTTTGGTTATACCGCGCATACCCTAGAACTTTTTGCCTCAAGAAGTTGGATTGTGGCTTTCTTTGCCTTTTGTGCAGTAGCCTCTGGCGAAACCTTTTTTCTAGCGGCAACTACTTTAGCTGGAGTGATTAACTTCTTTGGAGTGCCAGCATCCATATTGGGTAACGAAATTGCCTTAAGCATAGGCCGCCAAAAGTGGGTGTGTATCGTGATGTTAACTAGCGCTCTGTTGGGTATAGCGTTTGCTTGCTCAACAGGCCAATCATGGTGGTTGATTATTACTCTAGCTGTTGGACATGCTATTTTCATTATGGCTGACTCCTCAACCCTCACAGCGGGTTTAGTAACCAGCGCACAAGAAAATATCAAAGGTGCAGCGATGGGTCTGCACTCATTGATGGGCTTTGGTGGTGGTTTATTGGGCCCCGCTATTTTTGGCTTTGTGTTGGATATCGCAGGTTCCCAAACTTCTCAAGCTGCTTGGGTTTGGGCTTATGCTGCCGTGGTGATATGGGGTGTTTTATTCGTAATTTATGAGCGTCGCCGCGGCTGGGGTAGCATGGTGCGATAGTGACTTAGGCAATGCGGTTACCAACCCAATAGGCAAAGCTGGCGCACAAAGCTGTAACAAAGCTACCCCAGGCCATATCTATGAAGGCTAATTGCGTTGGAAAGTTTCTAACAACTGCCAGATTGGTGAGATCGTATGTCATATAACAAAAGAAACCAAATAAGGCTCCATATTGCAGCGCATATAGCCAAGACTGTTTTGAAAGTGCTGGAACAATAACAAAAATACAGACACCAAGTGCGTAAAGGAGATAAAACGCGAGTCCGGCAACTAACTTGGGTTCACTGGCCATCAAATCACCCATCTCGTTACGATAGAGGTTTTTTGCGATACCTAAGAGCCAGACCAAATCGATAGTGATTAGGGCGATGAAAAATGAGAGGTAGATAGCGATATTCTTGAGCAATTAAGTCACCTTTATTCTTTTAATAGGCCAATAAAAAGTATTATGATGGAAAGAGTCGCTTAGTAGTTTAATTTAAGAGGAGTCGATATGTTTAAGCATTTATTGGTGCCGGTAGATGGCTCAGATGTCAGCAAAAAATCCTTGAAGAAAGTTGCTGCACTTGCCAAGGCTGATGGTGCTGCAATTACCTTGGTGTATGTTTCAGACCCTACGCCTCCGATGGTGTATTCAGATAGTACTATGGCTTATGGAATTTCGAGGAAGCAGCACACAGAAGCATGCGCAGCATATGCACAAGATGTATTTAAGAAGTCGACAACTGCGTTGGGAGTTGGCGCTAAAGTAAAAAGCCTTCACATTGAAAACAGTAATCTATCAGAGGGTATTTTGGCTGGTGCAAAAAAGGTGAAAGCCGATGTGATCGTGATGGCATCACATAAACGCACAGGCATTAAAGGAATCTTGCTGGGTAGTGAAACGCATGAGGTTATTGTGCATTCAACCCTACCGGTGTTAGTTCTCGGTTAATTTATTTATTACCTAACGAAAAGGGCCCCATGGGCCCTTTTTTATTTAATGGGGCTACCTAGTAGAAGTATTTCTCTAGTCAGTTGACCACTCTCGTTATCACGCATAGACCATAAATCAAGTTGAGTCTTCGAGCCATAAGGATCTACGTAAATTCCACCCTTCCTTAATTCAAAGTGTAGGTGTGGGCCGGTCGATCTACCTGTTGAGCCTACATAGCCAATTTCTAAACCACGCCGTACTTCATTACCCAATTCAAGCTCTACGTTGTAATTACTTAAGTGAGCATAGTAGGTATGATAATTACCTGGATGCTCTAGAACAATCAAATTTCCAAATGCCCCACTATAACCAATATGAGCTACTCTGCCATTAGCAACGCTAAATACTGGTGTGCCAATCGGTGCTGAGTAGTCAATACCCATATGGGCACGATAACGCTGTCCATTTGCTGGTGCCGTACTTGGAGCTGTAGCCTTGCGTGTGGAGACTGCGCTTTTACTGCGCTTTCCTGAGGTCGCCCTTACCATACCTACCCCTCGAGAAATACGGCGATAGCTCAGTGGATTCGTCCAAAAAGAGCGTTCGAGGGACTCTCCTGAGCCTGTAAAGAAGCCCCCAGGAATATCATTACGATCCATCCAAAAAGCATTGGCGAAAACTTCTTTAGTAGCGGGATCAATAATTTCAACCGCCCAGATTTGTGCCCATTTTTCTCGATCGCCAAAGTCCACAATCATGCGCACAACACTATTGGTATTCTCGAGAGAATTATTTTCCTCTGGATAAATTTGCTTAATCAAAGAGTTCAATTCCCAAACGAGTTCAACAGGCAATTGATCGCTGACTTTGCGTGGGTCATAAAGGACATCCCGTAGTGGAATACGAATCTCTGTTAAACGTTTAGATTCATCCTTGAGATAGTCTTGCTGAATTAAAAATCCGCCAACGGTAGAAGGCGTGAACGTCCAGACTTCCGTTTTGCCATCTTGAATGGGGCCATTCATGATGCTTAAGGAATCGAAGCGATTGCGACTACCAAAAGCGACTGCGTAGGGAATGCAATCACCACGCATACGTTCAAAAAATGTCTTGGTTTGATTCTTAAAGAACTCAGAAAACTGACGGTTATCAATGCCAACGCTAGCTGGCAGATTATCTTCATTAAAGTTACGTCGTAAGCAACCTTGAGCAACTCGATAGTCCAAGTTAGCATCACTATCAAGCATGAGCTCATCAGGAGCTTTGCGCTGGAATAAGGATGGATTTAGGCTCATGCTATTGGTTTTCGATTCAATACCTGCAGATTTATCTTTAAAGCCAACCTGCTTGGAGGATTGAACAATGATCTTCTGACGTGTTTGGTTGCTGCTTTGGGCTTGGGCTGCATTAGCTAAGCTCGAAGTTGAGCTCAGAAAAGCGCAGCCAGACAAAATGATTACCCCCTTAGTAAACAGGGAGCCAATAGATACTTTTTTATTCACACCTCAATTATCTAATAATGTGAGGGCGAAACCGAATAAATATGTTGTACCGCAGCAAAATCAATTCAGCCATGAGCCTTTCTCTGTGAGTCTAGGTCATGGAGGTCGTTTCTTTGGCAGACCAGAGCCAGAATCCAGCGCCTTTAGTAATGCTAGTTTTGTCACTTTTAACCAAATTTGTATTGCAACTTAGTGCTATGTCTATCTTGGGCAGAAAAAATAAAATTATCGATACAATTATTTTTTGAATAAGGAGTGTAGATGCCGATTATTGAATCCATCCAAGTTGCCTCTGTGGCGGTGCCATTAGATAAGGTCACCTCATTTTCTACCCGCACTGTTTCTGAACGTCATTATTGTTTAGTAAAAGTTCATGGCAAAGACGGTAATGAGGGTATTGGCTTTTGCTACGTGGGTAGTGCTGGTGGAGATATCGCCAAGATTGCTGTAGAGCAATTACTGGCTCCGAAGTTGATTGGTCAAAATAGTCATCGTAGTGAAGGCCTCTGGATGGAGATGTATAACGAATCCATTCTTCAGGGTCGTGCTGGTGCAGTGATGCGTGGTATCTCTATTCTAGATACAGCCCTCTGGGATTTAAATGCCCGCTCAGTTGGCTTACCCCTGCATCATTATCTAGGATCGGTTGTTGACGATCGTGTGCCTGCTTATGCTAGTGGTGGCTACTATTTAGAAGGTAAAACTCCAGCTAAGCTTGGTAAAGAAATGGAGTCCTATGTAAAGCAGGGCTTTAAAGCAGTCAAGATGAAGGTTGGGCGTTTGTCGCCATCTGAAGAGGAGGCGCGTGTGAGGGCTGCTCGCAAAGCAGTTGGTGATGACGTGCTACTGACTCTGGATGCTAATAACGCCTGGCGTGATTTACCGACAGCACTTGAGTATGTACGTCGCTTTGAGGCTTACAACCCATACTGGATCGAGGAGCCTTTCTCGCCAGATGCGATTGATCTACATGCAGCTCTGGCACGCCAAACCAAGATCAATGTGGCTACCGGTGAAATGGAGGCGGGGCGCTGGCGCTTTAGAGAATTAATTGATGCTGGTGGTGCCGCTATTCTGCAATCCGATGCCGCAGTTTGTGGCGGCATTACTGAGTGGCGCAGAATTTCTGCTTATGCTGATTTGAAAGGCGTTACGGTCTGCCCGCATTGGATGCATGATTTACATGCGCCATTGGTGGCTGCTACGCCTAACGCTCGCTTTGTGGAATTCTTCTTAGATGATCAGGTACTCAATTTCCGCAGATTGATTAACAAACAGCTGACCTTTAAAAATGGGGATTTGATCTTGCATAAAACCCCTGGTCTAGGATTTGAGTTTGATGAGGCTGCCGTGAAGAAATACGCGGGTAAGGCAGCTTGGAGCAAGATCTCTTAAGTGAACTACTAAGTAAGCAAGTACACTATTCTGTGAAGAAAAAATAAGGCCCGCTATTGCGGGCCTTATTGTTTTGAAGATTAGATCCTCTTTAATATGTATTAAGAAGACCTAGGATTGAGTTTGAAGTGCGTAATGGTTTGAGTCACTAGAACTAGACCAAAGCCTATAAAGCCAATAAGATCTGCTTCTGTAGAGGGGTAAGCCAGCGCAACACCCGAGACCACCATAATGACGCGTTCAAAGATCTTAGTCTTCTCAATAAACCAGCCTTGCAGTCCGCCAGCCAAGCAGATGATGCCAACAACGGCTGTGAAAGATACCCAAGCAATTTGCATCCAGTCAGCTTGTTCTAATGCATTAGTAGATCCCATCAGCAACAAACTTACACCCGATTTATCCAATACAAACATGAATGGCACCAAAATTGCTGGAGCCACATACTTCCATGTTTGCAGTGTCGTCTTATAGGGGTTCCCTTTGCAGATTGCTGCAGCGGCAAATGGTGATAGCGCTGTTGGCGGCGACACTTCAGAAAGAACTGCGTAATAGAAGATGAACATGTGCGCAGCAAACGCAGGCACGCCTAAATTAATTAGTGCAGGAGCAGCAATCACGGCGCAAATAATATAAGAGGCTGTTACTGGAACAGCGAGTCCAACAACCCAAACAACTAAGGCAGTAAAGATCGTTGTTAATAAGAGTGAACCACCAGCATACTGAATCACAATCGAACTGAATTTCAGACCAAGGCCGGTTAGGGTGACTGTACCCACAATCAGACCAGCGCCAGCACAGGTAGCTGCGATTGCCAAGACACCCGTTGAGCCAGAGGCAAGGGCTTTGGTGAGGTTAGAGTTGTAGAGACCAGAAAGAATAGGTTCTTTGCCTTTGAACCATGCCCAAGGAATGATGGCAGTGTCTTCACGCAACATGCTAGATAAAGCAGAAACTACTGTTGCCCAAAAGACTGACATCACTGGAGAGAAGCCCATCAACATGAAGACCACGATGGAGATGAGTGAAAAGAAGTGGAACCAGTATTTTTTAGTCAGTTGCCATGCCGTTTCAGCAGATTCAAAGTGAATGCTCTTCATGCCATATTTACGTACATCAATTTCTACCATCACAAATAAGCCAAGGTAAAAAAGAATGGTTGGGATGGTAGCCATCAGCAATACATCTAAATACGAAATCTTCAGAAAGTCAGCAATCAAAAATGCTGCTGCACCAAGGACTGGTGGAGAAATAATGGCGCCTAGGCCGCCCGCAGCCAAAAGTCCACCGGCGGCATTTTTCTCGTAACCGACTTTATCCAACATCGGGGCAGCAACTGACCCAACAGTGACTGTAGTAGCTACGCCTGAGCCTGATGGACCACCCAATAAGAATGATGACATCACAATTGTTCTGCCTACCCCAGAGGATTTGCCCCCCATAGCAGCAAAAGAGAAATCGATAAAGAATTTACCTGCACCTGTGAATTGCAAGAAAGCGCCAAAAATAGTGAAGAGAATGATGAGGGTTGCAGATACATCAACCGCTGTTCCGTAGATGCCCTCTAAAGTCATATACATGTAACCCACTAAGCGATCAAGACCATAACCTTTATGAGTCCATGGTGCTGGCAAGTAATTACCAAATAATGCGTAGAGCAAGAACAAGACGGTGACAGTAACGAGCACCATACCATTAGTTCTTCTAACGCTTTCCAGAATCAGTAGGATTAGGCCAATGCCTATCATGACATCGGTAGGGTTGGGCGCGGTATTTCTGTCCATGAAATCATCGCCGCCAGTCAAAATATAATAAGCAATCGCCACAGAACCTAGTGCAAACAACACATCCCAAATCATGAGGCGGTTTTTAAAGCGTGCTGCTATTGGGAAGCTCAAAAAAACGAGAAATAGCACCAGAGCAACGTGGATCACACGTAATTGCTGAGTTGGAACTATCGAGTAAGCAGCGTATAGGTGAAACAAAGACATGCCCACCGCTACCAATGTGATGAACTTAGCCAATAATCCCTTGTAGTCATTAGAGTCGCCTTCCTCTTGCTTGATAAAAGCGTCTAATTTTTCTTGGGTTTCGTTATCAATAACGTTTTGATTCATGTCTCAACCTATATTTTTATATTTATGTACTACATTTTTGTAAAACTTTAAAGCAAAAGGGGTGAGTCAAGCTCACCCCTTATTACTGATGTCAACTTAATTTACTTTGATATTCTTTTCTTTGTAGTACTTCAGTGCACCCGGGTGGAAATCCACCGGAGTAGATTTTACTTTTTGATTTTCTAAGCTGACATTCATGTATTCCTGATGAGTACGGACTAGATCAATTTTGTTATCAAACATTGTTTTCACAATCTTATAAGCTTGATCATCAGGCATGTTGGCATTTACCACCAGAATGTTTGCAACGGCTGCAACTTTATTGTCTTTGGCCATACCGCTATACATTGCCTTAGGAATTACTGTTGAAAAATATAAATTGCCATATTTCTTATTCATGAGCGGTACTTCATCTGATGTATCCACCATGACAATTTTCATGCCTGGGCTATTCGCCAAGTCAGTTACTGCCGCAGTAGGCAAGCCGCCTACCCAGAAGAAGGCATCGATCTTACGATCTTTAACAGCGTTAACAGATTCAGCAACGCTTAAACGCTCGCGCTTCACGTCTTTATCTTTATCAATGCCTGCGGCCTCCAATAAACGAAAGGCCATCACTTCAGTTGCGCTACCAGGGGCGCCAGTGCTAATACGTTTCCCCTTAAGGTCTTTCATGGACTTAATGCCAGTAGACTCTACTGTTACCACGTGCATGAGGTTTGGATACAGAACTACTAAGGTGCGCAGATCTACTTTTTTACCGGCAAACTTTCCTTCGCCAATCTGAGCATCTTTTGCAGCATCAGCCATGGAGAAACCAACATACGGTTTACCGGTACCAATGAGATTTAGGTTATCGACTGAGCCACCTGTCACTTCTGCTGTGGCAGACATGCCGGGAACCTTGTTAGAGAGAACGGAGGCCAAACCACCACCCATAGGATAATAAACCCCACCTGTACCACCCGTGGCAATAGAAATATTTTGGGCGCTTGCGCTGGCACAAATAAAGCTGAGTGATAAGGCAATTAGCTTAAGTAGTTTCATTGTTGTCTCCTAATTGTTTTTTTATATTTAAAGATTACAAACCAGGCATACTGAAGTTAATGGCTTTCAACTCAGCAAGTAGTTGAGCTTGTTGTTCGGTACTTAGCTGCATGAGTGGTGGACGCACGCGGAGCCACTCAGGATCTTTACTGTAATGTGCCACTGCAGTTTTCATGCCTGCAATCATTTGATACTTGGCAAAAATTCCGCGTACTTGATCAAGGTCGGCTTGACGCTCATCAGCATTGGATTCTCTCCAGTGAGCCGCTAATTCGGCAATCGCTTTAGGATTCACATTGGCAGTTGCAGAGATGCAGCCAACGCCTCCGGCGCGCAAAGCGCGCATGAGAAATACTTCGCTACCTGCGTATACGCGGAAACCGTGTGGAGCTAATAATTTAATGACAGATTCTGTATATTCCCAATCACCAGAGCTATCCTTCATGCCTACAACAGTCTTCGGATATTCTTTTGTCAGGCGCTCAAGCAAAGAGAGGCTTAAATTAATTTTAGTAACCGGTGGGATGTTGTAGATGTAAATTTGCAGTGCGGCACTCCCGATTTTTTGAATGACTTCCGAGAAGTAGGCAAACAGACCATCATCTGAAACATCTTTGTAATAGAAGGGCGGCAACATCAATACGCCAGCACAATGATGGTCGAGAGCATGGCGTGTCATAGTGACAGTGGCATCAATCGAAGTGGCACCAGTACCTGGCATCAGATGTTCTGGGTTCAATCCACCTTCAATTAATGTAGTTAATGCACTCATCTTTTGCGGCGCAGATATCGAGTTTGCTTCAGAATTCGTGCCAAAGATAGCTTGTCCAACGCCATTGGATTCAAGCCATTGGCATTGCTTTAGTAGTTTAGGAGCATCCGGGCTGCCGTCTGCCTTAAATGGTGTAAGTACAGGGGATAACACCGCAGGTAAGGTGGAAGGGTGCAAAGAAATCGTCATACTGGCTCCGTTATTTTCTAGTTATTTACTTCCGATGGAAGTGTTTGTTGCGAAAAAAATGCTTCTAAATTATCTACAGCTAAATTGGTCATGGCTATCCGTGTTTCCGAGGTAGCACTCCCAATATGTGGTGTTAACAATACATTATCAAGGGTTAGAAAAGCAGCACTTGGATTGGGCTCGTTTTCAAATACATCTAAGGCAGCGCCGGCAATCTTTTTATGCTGCAGTGCATATAAAAGAGCATCCTCATCCACCACGCTTCCACGAGCAATGTTAATTAAATATCCTGAGGGGCCTAAAGCCTCTAGCACCTCGGAATTGACCATCTTATCTGTGTCTGGTGTTGCAGGACAGGCTAAAAACAGGACATCACAGGCCTTAGCCAATTCTTGAACATTAGGAAAGTAGGTGTAAGGCAATGATTTTGGATTGGGCCCTGAATATGCAATATCGACTTTAAAAGGCTTTAGTCGCTTAGCGAGATCTTGTCCAATACGACCCATTCCAGCGATGCCTATCCGCTTGCCGGCCAAGGTTGTGGTGAGTCTAAAAGGTGCTTTTGACCAAGCAGTACTTTTAACGTATTCCTGAGCCTCGGGTAGTTGTCGCAGCAGAGCGAGCATCATGCCGATAGCAAGTTCGCATACCGCGTCATTTAAGACGCCGGGTGTATTGCTTGCCTTGATACCCTGGGACTTTAGGTAGTCCAAAGGAAGGTTGTCATAGCCAACCCCGCAAGTAGCAACCATGCGAATACTGGGAATCTGTTTAACAAGATCTTGAGAAAGTTTAGTATTGGAACGAATCAAGATGGCCTGAAAGTCACCGGCTGGAGGAGGTGCGTTAGGATCGGGAAGATGAGTGGGGGTAAAGCGCCGATCGATCTCTGCCTGCATAATTTCAGGGAAATGGCCAACCTGTAGCACCGAATTGACGGGGATCATGTCTCACTAACTTTTTTATTGAAATAATGACCCCATTGTAAGAGGATTTTTCAGGAAAAGTCCCGCCCCTTTTAGGAGAGAATTCATGTTATTCACCCCAGCTGAAACCAAGGTAGTCATTGTCGGGGGCGGCACGATGGGTGCAGACGTTGCGGCTGTTTGCGCGCGCGGTGGCTGTGCAGTGCAGGTAGTTGAGCCCACTACGGAGCGACGTGCCCTCCTGCCTGATTACTTTGCCAATACGATGACTGAGCTTGGGTATGAGCATCGCATTCATTTGCTCTCTGTTGCCGGCACCCTGGAAGAAGTTGATTGGTCTGATATCGACTTGGTGATTGAGTGCGTACCAGAGAGATTGGATATTAAGCGTGAGTTATTTACCAAGCTAGAGCAATATGCAAAGCCAGAGGCGGTATTAGCAAGTAATAGCACGAGCTTTCCAATCAGTCAGATTGCTGACGGCCTAAAAACGGCTGCTCGGATGATCGGCTTACATTTTTTTATGCCTGCACATTTGGTGCCATGCGTGGAAGTGGTTTATGGGGAAAAGACTTCACCCATGGTTGGCGAAAGTCTCTCACGCTTGATGACTGCATGTGGCATGGTACCGGTAACCGTAAAGAAAGATCTGCCAGGGTTTTTGGCTAATCGTTTACAGCATGCTTTATCGCGTGAGGCCTTTGCCATGGTGGATGAAGGTATCTGTACGCCAGAAGATATCGATAAGGCTGTTCGTTTTGGTTTTGGCTTTCGCTATATTGCTGCTGGCCCAGCGATGCAGAGAGACCATGCTGGTTTGGAGGTGCATGGTGCGGGTGGCACGACCATTTATCCGACCCTAAATAATTCATCGACAATTGCGAAGTGTTTGAGTGATCGCATTGCTAGTGGCAAGTTTGGTATGAAGACTGGCGAGGGTTTTTTTAAGTGGACTGCTGAAACTATCAAAGCCGAACGTGAGCGCTATCAAAAAGCTTTGCGCGCTGGCCTAAAGATTATTCAGAAAGACCTACCTGAAATTAAATAGTAAAGCCTAATAAGAAAAACCTTAAGAAATATCTTTGAGGTGAAGCTTGCTAAGGTGTGGGGCAAGGCGATAGGTAATTAAAACGATGGCAATCGTTGCGGCCCCACCAAAAATGATGGATGGCACTAAGCCCATCATGCTGGCAGCGATTCCAGACTCCAGTGCACCCAATTCATTAGATGAGCCAATGAAGATGCCATTAATGGCGCTAATTCTGCCGCGCATATGATCAGGTGTGGTGAGCTGCATGATGCTGCCACGAATCACAACTGATATCGAGTCAAAACAACCAGAGATAAATAGAAAGAAAGCGCAGATCCATAAATTATTGGAGATGCCAAAGGCTATGATTGCAGCACCAAAGCCCGCAACTGAGATCAGTAGATGCTTCCCGGAGTCCCTTAGTATTGGGCGTCGCGCCAAATAGATGCCAGTAATGACGGCTCCAGCTGCGGGCGCAGCACGCAAAATCCCCAGGGTTTCTGGCCCTGCGTTCAGAACTTCTTTAACAAAGGCGGGCAGGATGGAAACTGCGCCACCAAACAGAACGGCAAACATATCGAGTGCCATGATGCTCAAAATAAGCTCATGCTTTCTGACGTAATGAAAGCCCTCTAAAAAACTCTTTAGAAACTGATTTGATAAGGTGCTAGATTTTTCCTGTACAGCTGTAATAAAGGTAATTCCATATAAGCCGATTGCCCCACATAATGCAGCGAGTAGATAAGTCCACTCGAGACCAGCAAAGCCGATCATGAGCCCACCTAAGCCGGGACCAGCCACCACGCAAATTTGAAAAGCCGATGAAGCATAGGCTGTATAACGTGGCAGTTGATCTCTAGGAATGACTTGTCCAAACAATGCTTGGTAGGATGGTCTTAATAAAGCGCGACCCACTCCAATGAAAGCTACTGCGGTATAGATCAGTGGTACCGGAGGAGTAAGCCAGCCAAGCGCAATCGCCGTCAAAAATAATCCCACCGCAATATGAATCATGCAAGCTATCGCAGCAATCCATTTACGAGAATAATGATCAACTGCATGTCCCGAGTACAACGCCAATGCAAAGTAGGGAACCAGTTCCGCTAGTCCGATAAGTCCAAGAGATACCACGCTATTGGTGATCTCATACAGATGCCAGCCAACCGCCACCATCGTAATTTGATAGCTGAGTGTTGCGCCAACGCGGTACAGCAGTAGGGTTCTAAAGGCTTTGCCAGGATTCATGAATTCTCTCCATTTTAGTGGAGAAGCGAGTTATTCTTAAAGTATGAAGAAAATTATTCGCGTATGGGACTTACCGATCCGTCTATTTCACTGGTTGTTGGTGATATGCATCACAGGTAGCTTTGTGACAATCAATTTAGACGATGAATTTATTCAATGGCATGCCTATTTCGGTTACAGCATTTTGACTTTGTTGATCTTCAGGATCATTTGGGGCTTCGTTGGTTCAACCCATGCGCGTTTCACATCCTTCTTCCCAACTAAAAAAGCCGTCTTTAATTATTTAAGAGGAAGCTCACCTCGCGTTCTTGGTCACAATCCTATCGGTGCGATTTCTGTTTTTGTCTTGCTATTGGTTTTAAGTATTCAAGTAATCACGGGTTTATTTATCGATGATGAGGTATCTTTTCAGGGGCCCTTGACAAAGTATGTATCGAGCTCGGTATCTTCATTTTTGTCGCAGATTCACGAAGGTAATCAAGTAGTAATACTTGCGCTTATCGCTATTCATATTTCTGCGATTATTTTCTACAAGAAATTCAAAAGGGAAGATCTAATTAAGCCAATGATTAGTGGCGATAAAGAAATTGACCCAAGCGAGGAGGCAAAGTATTTGCCAGCTGACTTGGGTCGCGCCTCCAAGGATGGAGTATTGCAACGCGCTTTTGCTATACTGCTATTGAGCGTAATTGCTATAGTTTTGGGCTACTTTATTAGCAAGTAGCATCACAAAGATTCATTATTTCTTCTTGAAATCGTCGTGACAGTTTTTGCAAGACGCTCCTGCTGCGCTAAATGCTTTCTTAATACTCTCTTGATCACCTGATTGCGCAGCCTTATTGAGGTCTGCTACAGCTAGTTGCATCTTTTCTCCAGCAGCTTTGAATTTGGCGCTATCAGACCAAACGGCTGCTTGCGCTTTTCCACCTTCAGTACCAGGACCAAATGCTTGCCATGGCAAAGTCGACATCATGGTAACGATGGCTGCATTCTTAGCAACTTCATCTTTGTTGTAAGGCGCCTCACCTTTTACAACTGCGCCAATTTTTCCAAAGGAATTAGCCATTACTGTAAATGCACTTTGACGATAATGTATCGCATCTTCTGGCTTTTGAAATTGCGCGAACGATACGCCAGCACCAATTGCTAAAACGGTTGCTGTTGTTGCTAAAACAATTTTCTGTAATTTCATGGATGTTTTCCTTTAGTCAATGTGGCTTACTTGGGATCAGAATATCCCAGAACTCTATTTCTTGTCTAATTAAAAATCATTCTGAGAGGGCTAGTCAGCAAGAGAATGAGCCATTCAAAGAAGCTCATTAAGGGCGTCATCCAGAGGCTGCCAATGATTCCAGTAAACACCAGACCAAGCACGATAAAGAAGCCCCAAGGTTCTAGTCGTCCAAGCGCTATCGATTGACGAGCTGGTAATAAGCTTGAAAGAATTCGGCCGCCATCCAAAGGAGGAAGCGGGAAGAGGTTAAATACCAATAAACCCAGATTCCAAGTAATACCCGCTTGAGACATGGAGATCAGAAACTTCTCATTGATGCCAAATCCAACTAAAACAATTAAAAGGATGAGCCAGATCAATGCCTGAATGAAATTAGACCCAGGTCCTGCCAAGGCAACCCAAATCGAGTCAATCCTGGGATTTCTGAGGCGACCAAAATTGACGGGTACTGGCTTGGCATAGCCCACTAAAAATGGTGATCCTGTCAGGATTAAAACCAGGGGAATCAAGATTGTGCCGACAGGATCTATATGTCTGGCGGGGTTGAGGCTAACTCGACCGAGCATATAGGCGGTGTTATCACCAAATCTACGGGCAGCGTAGCCATGGGCTGCCTCATGGATGGTGATGGCAAAAATTAAGGGAATCGCATTAATTGCGATAGCTTGGATAGAATAGTCAGTAATCATGGCAATATGATATCCATAGGAGCTCAAAGTGACTGAAGAAAAGAAACCTGATCCAAAACCCCCAGTAAAAGCCGTAACGGCTAAGCCACCAGCACGTCCACCTGTTCCAAAGGGGCCCTCTGGTCCAGCCGGAAGGCCTCAGGCAGGCTTTGGCGGGGGAAAAGGTATGATGCGCAAGGCTGGACGCGGCCGATAGTGGATAATTACTCCATTCATTGATGTGTTTATAGAGGATTTAGCATGAACGAGTGGCATAACGAATCTAAAGAAGAAATCAACAAAAAGATCATTACATTGGTCGTGATGTTGGCTGCAGCTACAAGCTTAGCTATTTTGTTTGCATTGGTTGCCGCTCACACAGGTTACGTATTCGGTTAATCCGTATTAATGACTAGCCATCGCCAACCTGCAGTATTTGCTGGCCATGGCAGTCCAATGTATGCCATAGAGCCCAACCGCTATACAGCGTCATGGTCTGCTCTTGGAAGATCTTTAAAGCGTCCTGACGCTATATTGGTAATCTCAGCACATTGGGTAACTCGAGGTACTTGGGTTACTGCTATGGCTAGACCAAAAACGATTCATGACTTTGGTGGGTTCCCGCAAGCACTATTCGATATTCAATATCCTGCCCCTGGAAGTCCAGCACTAGCGGATCGAGTGCAAGAATTATTAAACATCCCTGTGGTGCTCGAAGAAAATGAGTGGGGCATTGATCACGGCGCTTGGTCAGTTCTCAAATATCTGTATCCCGATGCGGATGTACCTGTGGTGCAATTAAGTCTGGATGGCTCGATCTCAGCACGCAAGCACTATGAGCTCGCCAAGCAATTACGTCCTTTGCGTGATGAAAATATTCTGATTCTGTCCAGTGGGAATGTGGTGCATAACTTGCGCACTATTCATTGGCAAGAGGATGCTGAGCCATACCCCTGGGCAAAAGAATTTAATGATTTTTTTACCTCAGAGATGCGCGCCAATCACCATGATCCTTTGATTGATTGGGAGCGATATGGTGATGCGGCGCATCTATCAGTACCGACTGCTGAGCATTATTGGCCTGCCCTTTACACTTTAGCTTTGCAGGAAGAGGGCGAGCAAGTGAAAGTCTTTTCTGATGGAATCGAGATGAGTTCAATTAGTATGCTGAGTTTTTCAATTCAATAAATAATAGATTATGTGGTTATCAATCCTTGCAATTTTTTTTGGTGCTGGTTTAGGCGCTTTACTTAGAGCTGCATTTAACTTCTTAACAGTTGGTGCAGCTTCCATGATTCCGTTGGGAACTTTGCTTTCTAATATGGTTGGCGGCTATTTAATTGGTATCGCCATTGCCTTTTTTGGGAACAATCCTAATCTTTCCCCTGAGTGGAAGCTCTTTGTTATTACTGGCTTTCTTGGAGGCTTAACTACCTTCTCAAGTTTTTCTGCTGAAGTAGTTGGTTTTATGCAGCGCGGCGAATTAAGCTGGGCGCTTGGTACGGCATTACTTCACCTGCTTGGCTCACTCGCCCTCACATTCTTAGGTATTTTGACCTACCAAGCGCTTAAGTAACTGAAGAGTTTAAATTTCTAGTCATTTCACTCTGGCTTGATGTTGGCTGTTTTGACAACCACACTCCATTTATTAGTTTCGGATTTAATTAGAGCGCTAAATTCAGCGGGGCTGCCACCACCAATTTCATTGCCTTGAGAAAGCATCAAATCACGCAACTGGGGATCTTTTAGAGCTTCATTAGCTGCAGCATTTAATTTATCAATGATGGCTTTAGGCGTTCCCTTGGGGGCAATTAAGCCTTGCCAGTTCAGTACTTCAACCTTCGGATAACCCACTTCTGCAAAGCTTGGCACATTTGGCAGTAGTGGAGAGCGCTTTTTACTAGTGATAGCAATAGGGCGTAGCTTGTCCGCCTTAATGCTGGGCATTGCAGAATACATTTGATCAAACATCATGGTGACATTGCCAGCCATAAGATCAGTTAAGCCTGCTGAACCACTCTTATAGGGAACATGAATCATTTCGATGCCCGCATTTTGCTCAAAGATCTCTGCTGAAAGCTGATGGCTACCACCAATACCACCAGATGAAAATGTAAGAACACCAGGCTTGGCTTTAGCTGCATTCACAATATCTTGTACAGTTTTGTATGGTGAGTTTGGGTTAACTACCAATACCAAGGGACCCTTTTCGATGAGAACAATAGGCGTTAAATCCATCTCCGGGTCATAACGCAAGTTTCCGAAGAGCGTTTTGTTAACTGCCATTGGCGCGAAGTTTCCCATGCCAATGGTGTAGCCATCCGGTGCAGCTCGAGAAATAAATTCCGTACCAATATTGCCGCCAGCACCAGGTTTGTTGTCGACAATAATGGGCTGCTTCAAAATCACACTCATCTTCTGTGCGATCTGACGACTGCGGGAATCTGCACCACCACCAGCGCCATAAGGTACGATGAAATTAATTGGTTTATTCGGGTAGTTATTCTGTGCAAAAGACATATTACAGAATGCAGAGAGCAGTCCAATTAACGAAATGGTAAGGTGTTTAATGAGTGGCATATCTTTTCCGCTATCCGCTATCCGCTATCTGTTAATCGTTTAAATGAATCCTAGAACACCTAAGGCCCCACCAATTGCAATGAGATAGAGTGGGTGCCAGCGTGTAAATAAGGTAATCCCAATTGTGCCAACCGTCAATAAATAGGCGGCAATGCCATTATTAATTTGGAGTGCGATACCCCAGGCGGCTGATAAAACTAAGCCAACTGCTAGAGCCCCAGCAGCAGCTTGAATCATTTTCTGCTTTTGGATGTCTTGCATATTCATAATGGAGCGTTGCAAGAAATAAATCATGATGGAGGACGGCCATGCAATTGCCAGGGTAGCTACAGCGGCGCCGATGACCCCACCAACTTTCCAGCCAATGAGCGTAACCGTCATGAGATTGGGACCTGGTGCAGCTTGCGCAATAGCAAAGTAATCCGCAAAGGTTTGACTATTAATCCAATGCTCTTGATTTACAGAAAGATCATAAAGCGTAGGAAGGAGCGCATTAATACCTCCAAATGCTACTAAGGAAAAAGCAGAAAGTTTTAGAAAGAGGCTAATCAGAGTGCCTAGCATTATTTAACCTTCTTCCATGCTAGATAAAACGCTAATGGAGATGCGAGTAAGACCACCCAACCTAAACCCAAATGAAAATACGTTGCAGCCAAGATTGTTAAGAAAATTACTAAGAGCATGGGCGGGTACTTCAGTTCAGTACGCATCATCTTAAAACCAGTGCTCGCAATGAGGCCAACTCCTACAGCGGAGATGCCTCTGAGCAAACCTTGAACAATTGGCATATAGCTGTAATGCTCGTAAAGAATGCCTAGCAGGATGACGATGGCCACAGGGCCAAGCATGAGGCCCATAACGGCTGCAAAGGCTCCTGGTACACCAGCAAAGCGGCTACCGACGCAGACACCCAGGTTAACGATATTGGGCCCTGGAACAATTTGGCAGATACCTAGCATAGCGCTAAACTCCTCTGAAGTTAGCCACTTTTCTTGTTCTACTAGTGTGCGTCGTGCCCAAGGTAGCACTCCACCAAAGCCAGACATGCCAATTTTGCTAAACCCAATGAATAACTGCATCGGCGTGAGCATCTTGGCTTGCATAGTAGCTTCCGTAATAAAAGGGTTCTGCAAACTTACTGCGGCTTAAATGGATGTGGTACAGGCTTATTGTCTAACCAAGCCTCTAGTGTTTCAGTAATGCCTTTAGAGAAGCTTGCAAAAATAGGTTCAGCAATAAATCCAAGATGTGGTGTCACCAAAAGATTTGGGGTATTGCGCAGCACATCTTTTTCTGGGAGCGGCTCGACATCAAAGACATCCACTGCTGCTTGACCAGGCCTACCGGCAGCCAATGCTTTTTGCAGGTCTGGCATATTGATTAATGCTGCACGTGAAGTATTGATCAAGATAGAGTCGGGACGCATCAGTGCCAGTTGATCTGCACTAATTAAACCTTTTGTACCAGGGCCAGCTACCAAATGCATCGAAACCACCTTGGAGGTTTTTAATAGCTCATCAAGACTGACTGCTTTTGCATTTTCAGCGGCAGCGCGTTCAGGCGTCATGCGAGGACTCCATGCCACTACCTCCATACCAAAGGCAGCACCTACGCGTGCCACTCGACTTCCAATCGCACCAAGACCCATGATGCCCAAACGTTCACCAGAGAGCATAGGCAGAACCGACATGGCATCGCGCCAGCCACCAGATGCAATCAGTTTATTTTCTTCAATAAGACGTTTAGAGGCGCCCAAAATTAAAGCCCAAGTGAGTTCTGCAGTGGTTTCTTTAGAGGGTCCACCAGGCGTACAAGCCATAGGAATATTTCTGGAGACTAAAGCGGATGTCTCAAGCGTGCCATTGCGCTCACCAGTGAACATCAGGAACTTCAGCTTTGGTAAACGTGCAATCATTGCTTCATCAAAAGGAGAGCGGTCTCTCACAATTGCAATTGCATCTGCATTTTTTACAGCTTCATATAAAGCCTCATCCCGTAATGGCTCATGATGAATGGTGAGATTCGCTTGTTGATCTAACTTATCCCAGTGAGAGAAGCGACGTAGAGCACGTTCGTAGTCTCCAAGAACAACGATATTTGGTAATGAGGCCATAGATGAAAAAACTTTCAGTAAATTAGTTCGGAGTACAAAGATTGAGGATTTGCTTAAGATCAGATGCTTGTCCCAACTTCCAGAGTGCAGCGATGAGTTGACGGGTTTTTTCCTTGCCGATTACTGGTTCAGCCAAGCTTGTGAACTTTTGCTCCAAGTTATCATCACTCATTGGATTTTCTACTGAACCAATTGCATTCTTTACGAAGATATGAACTTCTTTGCCATCTTTTAGGAGTGCTTTGACATCAACAGAGGCTTCGCTAATAGAAGTATCTGTAGTAGCGTTTACTTTGGCGCGCAAGGCTACAACATCAGGGCGGTTTACGATGTCATCAGCATATTCCCCTTCGCCTGCTTGGCCAAAAATTAAGCCAACAGCACAGCCGTGATAAACACTGAACTTACCTTCCAAACCATCTTTAGGTGTTTTCTTGCCAGTGAGTTCTAGTACGAGTGGGTGAGCACGCAACTCAATACGCTCAACGTCTTCTGCCTTGACCCCTTGGGCACGCAACTGAGCGCATGCATCAATCGCTGGGTGAATCACAATACCGCAAGCAAATGGTTTGTACGTATTCAAGGAGATCTCAAATGATTGTCCTAATGCACGATCAATTTCTGACCAGTCGCATTTGGTGGACACCGTTTGCATATAGCCGCGACCAGCTTCTAGTGCTTTAGGGCTTGCGGTAAAGCCATGCTTTGCCAGCAATGCAGAGAGCTGGCCAGCACGTGCTGCACCACCTGGATGAAATGGTTTAGTCATTGTGCCAAATTGCTCACGCATGCCCACTGGTTGAGATGCTGCGATACCAAGAGCCATAGTCGTTTTTTGTAGATCAAGACTCATTAAGCGAGAGCATGCAGCAGCTGAGCCCAGCATACCAGTGGAACCAGTGATATGCCAGCCACGATGGTAGTGATCTGGATACATTGCATTGCCAACACGACAAGCAACATCAATACCGAGAACGAGGGAGTCAATGATTTGACGACCACTAGCATTAATATGTTCGCCCAATGCCAGGATAGCTGAAGCTACTGGGCCTGCTGGATGAATCACTGTCTTTAAGTGGGTGTCATCAAAGTCAAATGTATGTGAGCTGATACCATTAATAAGTGCTGCACCACCCATATCCACTTTATCTTTGCGACCTAGGATACTCGCTTGTGGCGCTGGCTGGAATTCGCGGATGGCGGCTAAAGAGGATTCAACACTCTCATGATTTGCGGCACCGATTGCGCAGCCAAGCCAGTTTAAAAATGTGCGATGCGCTTCATGATCGACTTCGGGGGTCCAGCCTTGGCTTGGATGAGTATTTACAAACTCAGCCAAAATTTTAGTAATTGGTGGCGCATTGAGATCGGCGGCAGCGGCAATAGCGTGTGACATATTAAGTTCCTGTTATTTGAATTGAGTTATCTATTGAGGGTTGAATTATTTTTTTATTCAATTTCAATATTGCGATCTTTGGCAACCTTGGCCCACCGTGCAATATCTTCTTTGATGTAGTTCGTAAATTGAGGTGGCGTCATTGGCATGAGCGTCATTGCTTCGCTAGTCATTTTTTCAGAGAACTCAGGCAATGCTAAGACTTTATTTAGTTCTGCATTGAGCTTGGCAACCATGGTAGGAGGTAAATTTGCTGGACCTACTAAACCGTACCATTGCTGCCCATCAAAGCCGCTATAGCCAAGCTCCTTAAAGGTCGGAATGTTGGGGGCTGCGGAGCTGCGCTTAGAGCCTGTAACAGCAAGACCTCGGACGCGATTACTGTTGATATAGGGAAGTGCTGCAAATAAAGTTGGGAGCATGGCCTGGGTTTGACCTGCCAACAGGTCTGTGTATGCGGGACCTACGCCGCGATAAGGTACATGCACCATAAATATCCCGGCTGCTAACTTAAATTGCTCCATACCGAGATGAGTCAGGGTGCCTGGTCCAGCAGAACCGTAACTTAATTTAGCGGGATTCTTTTTGGCGTAATCCACAAATTCTTTCAAGCTCTTGATTGGCAATTCAGGATTGATGATGAGCACATTCGGTGTTGCGCCAATCATGCCAATAGGCGTGAAATCTTTTATAGCGTCATAAGGCAATTTACGTACCGCTGGATTGGTGCCATGTGTTCCCACGTAAGCCACCATCAGCGTGTATCCATCTGGTGCTGCTTTGGCTGTGGCTTGTGATGCTATGGCTCCACCACCACCGCCCATATTCTCAACAATCACAGGCTGTCCAATGGAGCGAGACAGTTTTTCTGCCAGAGCGCGTGCAATATTATCTAAGCCACCACCGGCTGCTACAGGAGCAATGAGCTTGATGGGTTTAACTGGATAAGCTGGCGCCGCACTTTGCGCTAGCGCATTAAAGTGGATTGTCATCCCTAGAAGTGCAAAAAACAGAGATGATAAAAAAATCGGCTTTTGCCGATTGATTGCTTTAGACATGTCTCGAGTCCGAACTATTGTTGTATGTTAATTTTGTACAGCTTAGTAATTTTACTATCTATAGTTCCAACCCCCTCAGGCTGTGCTGGATCTATGTTTCTTGCGAATAGAGTGCTCTTCGGGAATGGAATCTAGGCTTGGCTCGAGGGCTTCACGTTCATCAAAGACAAAACAACTGCCTTGGTAATGGGCAGAGCCAACCTCTTCAAAGTACTTCAAAATACCACCCTCTAGTTGATAACTATGTTGCATACCAATTTCACGCATATATAAGCCTGATTTTTCGCAGCGGATACCCCCAGTACAAAAGCTCACTAGCGTCTTGTCCGCCAACTCGTCTTTGTGTGCGGATATGGCTTGGGGAAATTCTGTGAACTTTTCGATATTAAAATGCAAAGCGTTTTCAAAGGTGCCGTAGTCAACTTCAAAAGCATTACGCGTATCTACCATCACCACGGGGCGACCGAGGTCATCGGTGCCACGATCTAACCACTCTTGCAATTTTTTAGGGCTAATAAAGTTGGCCCGACCTTCCTCAGGGCGAATCGCTGGATGATTCATGCGAATGATTTCATTTTTCAGCTTAATGAGCATTTTCTTGAAAGGTTGATCTTCCGACCAACTTTCTTTCGCTGTAAGTGGTGCAAAGCGAGGGTCTATGCGAAGCCAGTCTAGGAAGCCACGCAACTCATCCGCCTTACCAGCGAGGAATATATTGATGCCCTCCCCCGTTAATAAAATGGTGCCCTTGAGTTGGCGCGTATTGCATTCATCCAACATTTTGGCGCGTAGCTCTGGCAAGCCATCAAGGCTGACAAATAAATAGGCGGCAATATTTAGAATCGACTTCATTTTTCTCTCACTGGGCTACACCAGCATTATCGAGCAAATAGGTTGGGGGAGTGTTAATCTTGAGTCCTTATCTACAGGAGACAAATCCATGCAGGATTTAGTAAAAATGGCCAAAAGAGTCTTTAAAAACAGCATATTAGCCACTTTGATGGCCGTAGGGGTGAGTGGTTTTGCCTTGGCACAAAGCTCAGGTATTGGTACATGGCCTGCCCAAAAGCCAATTCGCTTAATTGCTGTATTCCCACCAGGCGGTTCAGTTGATCAGGTAGCTCGTGTATTGGCACCTGCTCTTCAGTCAGAGTTAAAGCAAAACGTGATTGTGGAAAACATCGGTGGTGCTTCTGGTGTGATTGGTACTTCTGCGATGACACGATCTGATCCTGATGGCTATACCTTCGCAGTGGTGTTTGATACCCATGGCGTCAATCCCAGTCTTAAAGACAAACTTCCCTATGACTCAATTAAAGATATTGCCCCTGTGATTTTGGTTGGCACATCGCCCATGGTCTTGGTAGCAAGTAAGAAGTCAGGTATCACAAGTTTTAAACAATTGGTGGATATGTCTAAAGCAGGCAAACAATTTAGTTACGGTTCAATCGGTATTGGTAGCTTAGGTCATTTAGCAATGGCCCGTCTTTCCAAGCAAGCAGGCTTTGATTGGAATCACATTCCGTATCGTGGCGGCGGCCCCTTAATGCAAGATGCTTTAGGTGGTCAAGTTGAATTAGCCATCGGCTCTGAGTTTTTAGTAAAACCTCATATCGATAGTGGCGGCGTTATCCCTTTGGTAATCACTACTGCTAAACGTTCACCATCCTTACCTAATGTACCAACGATTTCTGAGAGTGGCTTCCCAGGCTTTAGTGCACCAGCTTGGTGGGCAGTACTAGCCCCAGGTAAAACTCCCCCAGCTGTGGTTGATGCGATGAACCAGGCTTTGAATAAAGCCTTGAAAACACCAACAGTAGCTGAAAAGTTTAAGGCACAAGGTATTCAAATTGTTGGCGGAACACCTGCAACTGCTCAAGATTTCATTGGCAAACAAATTGGTATTTGGGGTAAGTTCGTTATAGAAAACAACATTAAAGAAACTGCTCAGTAATCAATATTGCTAAGAAGTATTCATAAAAGGTATTTATGTCAGAACGTTTAATTCCGTATCAGCCAATGGATTTGGCTGAGCCTGCAGAGTTGGTAGCCGCCATACGCAAAAGACGCGGTGGTCAATTTATTAATTTAGACCGTATGCTTTTGCATAGTGTTCCGATTGCAGAGGGTTGGAATCATTTCATTGGTGAGATTCGTAATAACCTGTCTTTGGATCCTAAGTTGCGTGAGTTAGCCATGTGCGGCGTAGCCGTTCTCAATGGCGCTGAGTACGAGTTCTTCCACCATGCCCCTCCGTTTAAAAAGGCGGGCGGCACAGAAGAGCAGGTTGAAGGATTACGTCTGATCGGTCAGCCAAATTTCCCAAAAGATTTGTACTCTCCAGTGGAAAACGACGCCGCTGAACTTACTTTTCAGATGACGCGCAACATCAAAGTTGATCCTGAATTGATGAAGCGTTTGCAAAAGTCGTTAGGAAGTACCGATACGGTTGAGTTAGTAACAGTGATTGCTGCCTACAACATGGTGTCCCGGTTCTTGATTGCGCTTGACGTGAATCCTGAAGACCATCCTCCAGCTTAAAAGAGAGATAAGAGAGATAGCCTCCATCACATGATTCGCAATATTCAAAATATCATCCCTGGTATTGCCACCTCTGATGGTGCGGGTGTGAAATTGCGCCGCAGTCTTGGAGGTCAAAATCAAGTCAGACTTGATCCTTTCCTAATGCTCGATGAGTTTTCCTCTAACGATCCTAATGACTATGTAGCAGGCTTTCCCGCACATCCCCATCGCGGTTTTGAGACAGTGACCTATATGCTTGAAGGTCATATGTTGCATGAAGATCATTTGGGTAATCAGGGACATCTGAAAACCGGTGGTGTGCAGTGGATGACTGCAGGGCGAGGCATTATTCATTCGGAGATGCCGCAACAAGTCAGTGGTGCTATGCGCGGCTTTCAGCTCTGGATCAATTTACCTGCTAAAGAAAAGATGAAAGCAGCGGGCTATCAAGATATTCAGGTTGAGAATATACCGACTGTTAAGTTACACAATGGTGGCTCAGTCAAAATCATTGCGGGGGCATACGATCACGATGGTGATGAAGTAAAAGGCCCGATTCAAGGGATTACTACAACACCTTTATTTTTGGATATTCACTTGCTCTCTAATACAGAGTTTGAGCACCGTATTCCTAAAGAGCTTAATGCTTTTGTCTACGTTTACGAGGGCGAACTTGAACTAGGTGGCCCCATGAGAGCAGCCCCCAAACAGGCCGCCATTGTTCTTGGAGACGGCGATCGTTTAAAAGCTAAAGCAGGTGCTACGGGTGCGCAATTCATTGTTCTTGCAGCATTACCGCTCCATGAGCCTATTGTTCAGTATGGACCCTTTGTGATGAACACTCGCGCTGAGATTGAGCAAGCAATTGATGATTATCAAAATAATCGTTTTGTAGTTGCTCTGTAATTGCCCTATGATTGTCTAGGTGAGTCAAGTTACAACGCTTCAATGGATCGAGGGCGAACAAGAGCGCTCCGCCAATTGGCGGTCTGAAAATGGGATTGCGCCGCACAAAAAGATCCAGATTGCTGATGACACACTGACAGCTGATATTGCCTATCGTTTGGCTTGCGAGGGCACGGCAATGCTTTACAAAGGTGACTTTCAGAATGCACGTCAACTATTACAAGCTTTGGTGCGCAGGATAGATAAGCCTTCCAAGAAATCCTCTAGAGCTGATAGGGTTGAGAAAGAAAAATACAAGAGCCCACGAGATACATTCAACCTACATCGCCTTGCACAGTCACAACGTGCACGCATTCTGGGGATGATTTTGATAGAGGTAAATGCGGATCACAGTATTTCGCTGAGAAGGGCGCCAGACGTCGCTCAAGCCTGCGTAGAGGCCTATGGAAAACAAGTGGCGCCGTACGTTATTTCTCTGCGCGAACTGCTTGGCGTCATTAGTGCTCATGAATGGCGCAAGACGGGTGTACAGGTTCTAACTAGGAATGATGAAGAGATTCGAATTTATCCACACTATGGAGTTTTCTCTCCCGTGCGCAGTGAATATATTGAATTAGTATTGAAAACCCCGCTACCCGAGGTAATTAAACAAAACTCCATAGCCTTTGATATTGGTACAGGTACTGGCGTTTTGGCTGTTGTTTTAGCTCTGCGTGAAATTCGCCACATTATTGCGACCGATCTGAATGATCGCGCAATCACTTGTGCGAAAGAAAATATTAACCTCTTAGGTTTAAGTTCCCAAATTGAAATTCAGAAAGCCAATCTTTTTCCTCAGGGAAAAGCTGCACTCATTGTTTGTAATCCGCCATGGCTACCCGCTAGACCAAGCTCCTCGCTAGAGCATGCGGTATATGACCCTGAGAGTCTGATGCTAAAAGGCTTTCTGGAAAATTTAAAAGATCATCTATTGCTTGATGGTGAGGGTTGGCTCATACTTTCAGACTTAGCGGAGCACCTAGGTTTAAGAACGAGAGAGGAGCTTATGAGTTGGATTGAGCAAGCTGGGTTGAAATTAATCACACGCTTAGATACCAAGCCCACACATCAAAAAGTATTTGATAAAACGGACGCATTGCATGTAGCGAGATCAAAAGAAGTCACATCACTTTTACGTTTAGCTATAAAGCAATAACACACTAATAGCCCTACAAGACTCGCCCTTATAGGGCTCATGGTTGTTTATCTACAGCAGCATCCTTAAAATCACTGAGAACAATAGTTAACTTACTACAAGCTTTAGCTGTAAGTGAACTTGATTTTTTCTCGTTTATTTCTTAAGGAATTCATTTGCTCTGTAGTTTGTTGCCTAGAAATATTTTGCTTATTTTGGGCGTAGTAATCACTCACCTTTTGATTTTGTTGGGGCTTTTATCTGTACCGCTTGGTAGCGAAGAATCCTCTATGCAAGGCTCTCTCACAGTGAGCTTACTGCGTGATAGAGCAAAACACCCTTCACTAAAAAAATCCACTGCTCCCCCTCAAATAAGCTCATCTCATGACAAAGAAAACCCAAGTTTGATACATGCCGAAGGGGATTCTTCGCCTACTGGCTTCGAAGGCATGAGTCGGTCGGCAACTGGAGCAGCTAGAAAGGCCATACATAACCCAAAACCACATTACCCCTTGGCAAGTAGGAAGTTAAGAGAGCAGGGTTTAGTAGTTGTTAAGCTCTGCGTGAATGAACAGGGCATTGTGGAAGAGGCGACCTTGGCTAAAAGCTCAGGCTTCCAGAATCTAGATCAGTCCACTCTTAAAGCCTTGTCACAGTGGAGATTTGCCTCGATTGCCTCTAATTCCACCAACTTTTTTTCGCAGTGCTTTCAGACGCCTGTGCAATTTACTCTAGAGGGTTAGTGCCTGTTGAAGACAAATACTTTGCAATCAGAGTCGAACTGTGTTCGATCCCCCGATATCTTACCAAGGACTATTGCTAGTGAAGTTTTATTGGGACATTTGAAGCAGATTTTTATTTTGCATGATGGGCACTCGTATCAATTACGCATTACAAAGTTGGGAAAACTGATTTTGACAAAGTAAGCATCAACTAAGTTACTAGCCAGCAAGAGCATTTTCATATGCATATAGCCAGCGATTTTTTGTTTTTATCACTGGAGATAGTATATGAAGTATCAAGAAGTTTTCTGCTCTCGAAACAGGCTTGCCTGGATCTCATCGTTGGCATTGTTGTATGGAGGTTCATTTTCAGGCTGGATTAAAGCCCAAGACATTGCGTTGCCTAGAATTGATATTGTTGGTCGTGAGGAAAATGCACTCAGCAAAATTCCAGGCACAGTCGATGTTATCAATCAGAAAAAGATGGAGGAGCTTCAACCTCAGTCCCTGCAAGATGTTTTAAGGACAATTCCTGGTGTCAATATTCGTGGGGATGAAGGTGGCCTAGGATCTATTCCGAATATTGGGATTCGTGGCTTAAACCCGAGCCGTAGCTCAAAAGTGCTACTCCTAGAGGATGGTGCTCCAATCCAGCCAAGCCTATTTATTTCCAATGCTTCTTATTACAGCCCACCAGTTGAGCGCATTAGTGGAATTGAGGTGTTGAAGGGTGCCTCAGGCCTTAAATATGGCCCCTCCAATATTGGCGGGGTAGTGAATTACCTTAGCAAAACACCCTCTCAGGGCTTTAAGCTCACTGGCAAGCTTGGTAATTACGGCTATCGCTTGGCAGAGGTGGAAGCGGGAGGTAAATCTTCCTCAAATGGTGCGATCGGAGGGATTAATTTCATTCAATCTGAATCTAACGGATATCAAGGCAATGGCTTCAAGATGTATGACATCCTGCTGAAGGGTGGAATTGAGATTGCTCAAAATCAGTGGCTCAGTCTGAAATACACTCACTACGATAACAATATCAATACTTCTTACGTAGGACTACGTCCTGCCCAATACGGCAATCGAATTAAAGATAATCCAGCTCCGAATGATCGCTTTATCACTCAAAGAAATGCTGTAGATCTGAATCACTCTATTGAAATTAGTCCCGATACCAAAATCAATACCTTAATATATTGGAGTAAGTTATCTCGAGATTATTGGCGACAAAGTATTCTGACTCGAACTCAGGATTCCACTATCTTTAAGACTTGCAATATTGGCTCAGATTGCTTGGTAGGTAGGAATCGCGAGTTTCAGATGCTAGGTTTAGATTCACGAATCAATCATGCATACAAAGCTTTTGGGATCTCCAACGAAGCAGAGTTTGGTATTTGTTTGCATACTGAATCTCAAATCAATCAATTGGTAAGCTCTAAAACATTCGCCTATTCTGGTCGTGTCTCTTCTCATGAGGAAAATAAAGCGAATTCACTTGCAATGTATGCTCAAAATCGCTTCTTATTAACAAAAGATTTTGCTCTGATACCTGGAGTGCGAGTTGAAAGCTATAACCAAACTCGTTCAAATGTGATTACAGGCAAAGAGGGTAGCGCTAAAAATGTCGAAACTATTCCGCAGATCGGCGCAACCTGGCAACTCATTCCTCAGGCTCAGATTTACGGCAGTATCTATAAGGGATTTGCGCCAGCACAATTGGCAACTGCAATTGATGACAAAGGAGTTGATCAGCAACTAGCGCCAGAGCGCTCAAGCAATATGGAGCTTGGTTTACGGGGTAAATCAGGCGCATTTTCTTATGACTCTGCAGTATTTAGTATGAACTTTAGTAATCAAATCGTGAATCAAAGTTTAGCTGCAGGCATCTCTAAAGCAAACGGGGGGAAAAGCTTGCACCAGGGCGCTGAACTAGCCTTGGCTTATGAAATCGGGCGCGGTTGGGGTATTAACGGCAATGCGACGTATATCCCGGTAGCAAAATTTGTCGGCACGAATTCTTTAGGCAGGGATGGTAATCGTATCCCCTATACGCCTAAACTCACCTCTAATGTAGGGCTTAGCTATGAAAAGAGTGGCTTCAATACTTTGGTGAGCCTTAACTATGTATCGCCTCAATATGCAGATTCAGCAAATACAGTCGCACAGAATGCGATTGGAACTTTAGGCGAAGTGCCTGCATTTACGACGGTTAATTGGAGTGCGAACTATGCTATCAATAAAGACTGGAAAGTATTTGGAGTCATTAATAATCTCTTTGATAAAAGGTATATCTCCAGCCGAAGTCCAGATGGAATTTTTGCTGGCGCGCCACTCAATTTTCAAGCAGGCATGAGTTATCAATTTAATTAATAAGAATGATGTACTCGTGATCAAAGAAAAACGCCACCCTAGTGGGTGGCGTTGGACTGTTACATACTTCAAAATGGTGGAGTCGGCGGGAATCGAACCCGCGTCCGCAAATCCTCCACAACAAGTTCTACATACTTAGTCATATCATTTGATTTAATCAGTTAAGCACGGATTGACACGTTCTTCGCTGACGATTCACTAAGTTTTCGAATCATTCCCCGTGACATGAAATGATCTTATCTCTTGTAAATGACCCTGATCTAGCTTGCGCTAGCTGACCCAAGAGAGAATCAGTTCAGGGGCAACCGCAATTAAGCGGCTAGTGCGAAACGTTCGTCGTTTGCAGTTAAAACATTCCCATTGATTTACGAGATAACGGGTCCTCGGTATGCCCTTGATGCTTTGTAATCCACGTCGAAACCATGTCGACCCCAGAGTTCATGCATAGGAAGCCTCTATTTTAAGGCTGCCGATCTTAAATTGCTCAATATCTTTTTAATCCCTGTTGGGAAAAATGATTTCCAAGAGATCGATTGGGTTGTTGATGATGTAATCTGCTCCCCAGGCCTCTGGAGGCTCCTTACAGCCGCAGTAACCATAAGCTGCAGCCACAGTCTTCATTCCTGCTGCCTTGCCTGCCAAAACGTCTCTAATGTCATCGCCAACATAAATTGATTTTGTAGGATCGATATTGCTAGATCTGGCGGCATGCAAAATAGGCTCAGGATGTGGTTTTGAGTAAGGGGTGGTATCGCCAGAAACTGTTGAAACAGCCCTATGGCTCAAGCCCATGAGCTCAGTTAATGGCTTGGTAAAGCGCTCACTTTTATTCGTAATAATTCCCCAGGGGAGTCTCGCCTCATCCATTTGATCAAGTAAATGATCAATTCCATCAAATAATTTGCTCTCAACCAGGAGCGCTTTTTCGTAATTACTGAAAAATTCATCGCGCAATGGGATGAAATCTACATGATCCGGACTAATCCCAAAGGCACCTGCAAGCAATCCTCGAGCGCCAGCTGATGCATGAGGGCGTAGCAATTCATAAGGCTTAGGTGTGAGATTACGCGCAATCAGTAATTTATTAGTTGCCGCCACTAAATCGGGGGCTGTATCGGCTAATGTGCCATCTAAATCAAAAAAGATTCCAGCATAAGGACTGGAAAGATTGCTCATACTTTGAATGATTTACGTACTGCAATCATGTAATTTACATCCACATCATCATTCAGGCTATATACCTGTGTGAGTGGGTTGTAACTTAAACCTTTCATGCCAAGCATCTCTAAGCCTTCATGGCGAGTAAATGCAACGAGCTCAGATGGTTTGATGAATTTAGCGTACTCATGTGTACCCTTAGGCAGTAGCTTGAGGATGTATTCGGCGCCAATAATGGCGAATAAGTAGGACTTAGGATTCCGATTCAGGGTGCTGAAAAATAAAGTGCCGCCAGGTTTACAGAGCTGCGCACAGGCACGAACTACTGATGCAGGATCGGGAACGTGCTCCAGCATTTCCATGCAAGTGACCACATCATATTGCTCTGGATGTTCATCAGCCAGCGCTTCTGCGGAGATGGAGCGATAGGTGAGGTTAGCGCCCACTTCTAGGGCATGCAATTGAGCAACCTTGAGCGCCTTTTCAGATAAATCGATACCAGTAGTATCGGCGCCAGACTGAGAAATAGATTCAGCCAAGATGCCACCACCGCAACCAATATCAACCACTTTCCTACCATCTAAATTCACAAATGATTTGATCCAGCCTAGACGCAGAGGGTTGATGGCATGCAGAGGCTTAAATTCGCTATTGGGATCCCACCAGCGATGGGCTAGGGCACTAAATTTGGCGATTTCTGACGGGTCGACATTCATATTAAGGGGTGATTGGATCACTTTAAAAATAACAAGAAAATAACAAGATAAGACGAATATAGTGGAAATAAAAAAGCCCGCTAGAAGCGGGCTTTTTTACAAGTAAATGAAATTACTTAGCTGCTGTACCAACAACTTCGATGTCAGTACGGCGGTTCTTAGCACGGCCTTCAGCAGTTGCATTAGATGCAACAGGATTGCTCTTGCCTTTAGATTCTGTGTAGATACGGCTACCGTCAACACCTTTGCTTGTCAGGTAAGTCTTAACTGACTGAGCACGACGTTGACCGAGGGCCATATTGTATGCATCTGTACCAACGCTATCAGTATTACCAACAGCGATGATTACTTCTAACTTGATTTTGCTTAAGTCAGCAGCGATCTTGTCCAAAGTAGCTTTACCTTCTGGTTTCAAGTCAGACTTGTTGAAGTCATAAAGGGTGTCAGCTTGCAAAGTGATTTTGCTCTGGGTAACAGCGGCAGGAGCCGGTGCAGGAGGTACTAAAGCACCGTCACAACCCTTAGCTGCAGTTGCAGGTGTCCAGTTGTTATCGCGCCAGCACAATGTGCCATCGCCATTTTTCCAATTTAGGGTACCGTCACCGTTTTGCCAGTTATCAGAAGCAATTGCTGCAGATGCAGAAACAGTAATAACGGAAGCGAGCAACACTCTTAGGGTTTTGTTCATTTTTAGTCCTCAAAAATCTCTTTTTTAATTAAAGTCAAACTTAAATGTAATTCGCCCTACCTTGATGCAAAAACTGCAAAGCGACACATCTCAATTTCGTACAAACTGACAGAATCTTAGCATAGGGCCTACCCGTCATCAAAATGATATTATTTCTAGATGGAACAAGCCGCTAAAGAAACACTACCAATATCCCTCGAAGACGAAATGCGGCGGTCCTATTTGGACTACGCAATGAGCGTCATAGTCGGCAGAGCCCTGCCAGACGTGCGTGACGGCCTCAAACCGGTTCACCGCCGGGTCTTATTCGCTATGTATGAATTAAACAACGATTGGAACCGAGCTTACAAAAAATCTGCCCGTATAGTTGGCGATGTAATCGGTAAATACCATCCACACGGTGATTCTGCGGTGTATGACACGATCGTTCGGATGGCCCAGGATTTCTCCCTGCGCTATATGCTGGTTGACGGGCAGGGCAATTTTGGCTCCGTAGACGGCGATAACGCTGCTGCTATGCGATATACCGAGATCCGCCTGCGCAAGATTGCCCACGAGCTTTTGGCTGATTTGGACAAGGAAACCGTTGATTTTGGGCCAAATTACGATGGTAGCGAGAAAGAACCCCTGATTCTTCCCGCAAAAGTGCCTAATTTGTTAATTAACGGTAGTTCAGGCATTGCGGTGGGTATGGCGACCAATATTCCCCCGCATAACCTCGATGAGGTGATTACCGCCTGTCTACACGTGCTCCACAACCCAGAATGCACGATTGACGAGCTAATTGAGATTATTCCAGCCCCAGATTTTCCGACCGCCGGCATTATTTACGGTGTCCAAGGAGTTCGTGAGGGTTATCGCACAGGCCGTGGGCGTGTTGTGATGAGAGCGAAGACTCACTTCGAAGACATCGATAAAGGCGCTCGTCAGGCCATCATCGTTGATGAATTACCGTACCAAGTGAATAAAAAGAACTTGCTAGAGCGTATTGCCGAGCTGGTGAATGAGAAAAAAGTCGAAGGTATTTCTGATTTGCGGGATGAGTCCGATAAATCCGGTATGCGGGTTGTTATCGAACTCAAACGCGGCGAAGTGCCTGAAGTGGTTCTCAATAACTTATATAAGAGCACTCAGCTACAAGATAACTTTGGCATGAACATGGTGGCATTGGTAGACAACCAGCCACGCTTGTTGAACTTGAAACAAATGCTGGAGTACTTCTTGCAGCATCGTCGCGAAGTAGTAACGCGTCGTACGATTTTTGAGTTGCGCAAAGCGCGTGATCGCGGTCACGTATTAGAAGGCTTAGCAGTGGCATTAGCGAATATCGATGAATTCATTGCCACTATTAAAGCTGCAGCGAA